>ERZ773170.46-NODE-46-length-123590-cov-36.107265_pt1 | contig 123590 bp, 90 predicted proteins | sample MGYA00581002_ERZ773170 | MGnify/ENA primary metagenome ERZ773170 (study PRJEB29015, sample SAMEA2737811) | human gut metagenome | biome: human gut; feature: human-associated habitat; material: faeces | place: China | collected 2012 ... | reverse complement strand
ACTTGAAGAATCCCTTCTGCTCATCGTTCTGCTCGAAGAATTTCTCAGAGAATCCACTCTCCTTGGCGGCAAGATTCAGCAGCTCACGGTCGTAACATTTGCAACCGAAATCCTCCGCCAGCTTCTCGGCGATGATATGGCCGCCGCTACCTATCTGGCGACCTACGTTTATGATAATCTTATTCATAAGCTTAAAAAATTAGCTGTTAACTGTTAACCATTAACCGTTAACTTTCATATTTTCTTTATGTTGTCTTTTCAACTTGTTCATGTACCATGACATTACGATGGCAGCGATGACTGCGGCTGAGAAGTCGGAGATAGGCATACTGTACCATACTCCATCAATGTCCCATATCATCGGCAGGAAAGCCAGGAGCGGCAGGAGGATGAGCAACTGTCTCGACAAGGAGAGGAAGATACTGATCTTCACCTTTCCGATGCACTGGAAGAAGTTGGTGATAACCATTTGGAACCCGATGACCGGGAAGCAGAACATCACTACTCTGATCGCCTTGATGCCCAAGTCTATCAGTTGCTTATCGGTTGTAAACAGTCGTGCGCAGTAGTAAGGCAGGAACATCGCTATCAGCCAGCCCGTTACCATGATGGCGGTGGCGGCAATGATGCTCAGGTTCAGTACGCGAATCAGTCGGTCCAGTTTCTGGGCTCCATAGTTGTATCCGGCTATAGGCTGCATTCCCTGGTTTACGCCGAATACGAACATCACGAACACCATTGCAATTCCATTGGCTATTCCGTAGGCACCCACGGAGAGGTCGCCTCCGAACCGTACCAGCTGGTTGTTGATGAAGATGACGATGATGCAGGCGCACACGTTCATCAGGAAAGGCGAAATGCCGATGGCAAGGATATTATCCACGAGTTTTTTCTTCAGTCTGTAGATGCCTTTCTTGAAGTGGAGCAGCTCATTCTTGTTGCTGAAGAGCTTGAACTGCCACATCAGCGCCATCAGCTGCGAAAGGATGGTGGCGATGGCGGCACCCTGTATTCCCCATTTGAAGACGAGGATGAAGAGGGCATCGAGTATCACGTTCATCACCACCGTAAAGATGGTGGCAAACATCGCCTGCTTGGGTTTGCTCGCGGCTCGGAGCAGGGCATTCATACCGAAATACATGTGGCTCACCACATTGCCCAGCAGGATGATGACCATATACTCATGTGCATAGATGAGCGTCTGGTTGCTGGCTCCGAAGAATCTCAGGATAGGGTCGAGGAAGAGCAGACAGATGATGCTCAATCCGATACCGATGATGAGGTTCAGAGAAATCGTATTACCCAGAATGTTCTGCGCTGTGGCATAATCTTTTTGTCCCAACTTCACGCTGATGGCAGTAGACGCTCCTACGCCCACACCGGCTCCGAAAGCGGCGGTGAGGTTCATGAAGGGGAAGGTGATGGCGAGACCTGAGATGGCCATGGCTCCCACACCCTGACCGATGAATACTCGGTCAACGATGTTGTAGAGTGAGGCGGCGGTCATCGCAATCATCGCTGGCAAGGCATACTGAACGAGCAGCTTGCCCACCGGCTTGGTTCCTAATTCTAATGTCGCTTGTTTATTTTCCATTTATATCTGTTTTTTCCTCATAGCCGCTCGCCCTGCTTCTTTCAGAATGCAATTGCAGCGGCTACTTGTCTGCAAAAGTACAAAAAATATCTGATACCTTATTATATATATGAGAAAAACTTGCATTTCATGATAAAAACTTCCCTTTTCCTTTGGTGTTTTCGTACAATTTCTGTACTTTTGCACTTCAGAATAAACAATTCAACTGATTAATAAATGCAATACAGAAATATTGCAGCAACAACAATAACAAACCGGACTACCGATATAATGATGAAAAAATTTTTGATGCTTTATGCATTCTTAATGACTGCTCTCTCTTTGTTTGCTCGCGAAGACAGGGTTAGCAATTTTGAGCAACTGATGCGGTTGCCCCGCATCGCCGAAACCGATATGGTGTCGTATCCGGGAGGCAAGTGTATGATGTATCGTCTTTATCTCAGAGACAAAGACCTCAGTCACACTCCCTTTTCGGTAAGTCGCCCGGCAGATTTTCTCTCTCCCCGTTCCATAGAGCGCAGAAAGAGACAGAATCTGCCCATCGATGTTACTGATCTGCCTGTGGCTCCTGCTTATGAGCAGGCTGTAAGCGAGGCAGGCATCGAGATTGTGGGCAAGAGCAAGTGGAACAATACCCTGCTGGTCCGCATTCATAAGGAGAAGGAACTACGGAAACTGGATGAACTCGATTTCATCACCCGGAAAATGAAGGTCTTCTCTGCTCCCGATTCTGTCAGTCAGCGCGTCAGAAGTAGCGTTCGCAGGGGATTGAACGATTGGACTGGTGGAGTAGGCGAATATGGTGCTGCCGATGCGCAGATCCAGTCGCTCAACGGCAAGCGGCTGCATGGAACCGGACATTTGGGCAAAGGAATGATGATTGCTGTCTTCGACGGCGGATTCATGAATGTGGATAAGATTCCGGCGCTGCATAATATCAGATTGGCGGGCGTTAAGGACTTTGTGGTTCCTCAATCCAAGAATGTTTTCGCCGAGATGGAGCATGGAACGATGGTGCTTTCTACGATGGCTGCCAACGAACCCGAAAGATTCGTGGGGGTGGCGCCTGAGGCTCAATATCTGCTGGTGCGCTGTGAAGATGAGCGCACAGAGAGTCTGGCAGAAGAGGATTACTGGGCTTTTGCGGCTGAATATGCTGACAGTTGCGGCGTGGATGTCATCAACTCTTCGTTAGGCTATCATGGCTTCGATGATGCGTCTACCAACCATCATTATTATGAGCAGGACGGCAATTCTACCCTCATCTCCCGCACCGCTTCGATGTGTGCTGACAAGGGAATCATCTGTGTCAATTCTGCAGGAAACGACGGAATGGGAAGTTGGAAGAAAATCAATTTCCCTGCCGATGCACGCAATATCCTTACCGTGGGCAGCGTAAACGAAATGGGCGAGAATGCGGCTTTCAGTGCCGTGGGACCTACTGCTGACGGCAGAATCAAACCTGATGTGATGGCTTACGGAAGTCCTACCTGTGTGATTACGGGCCGTGGAAATATCATCAATGATAACGGAACGTCTTTCTCTTCTCCGCTCATCGCCGGAATGGTAGCGTGTCTCTGGCAGGCTTTGCCTCAGAAGACGGCTAAGCAGATTATGAAACTCGTGAGATTGGCTGGTAATAATCAGCATCATCCCGATAATGTATTCGGATATGGTGTGCCTGATTTCTGGAAGGCTTATCAGACGGGGAAAGCGATTAAGTAGTTAATAGTTTATAGTTAATAGGGCAAACTTGCTCTGCTAGCTATAAACTTTAAACAGTAAACTGTAAACTTTAAACAGTAAACAGCATGGAACGACTTCGATTATCACTTTTTGAATTAAACTCCATGGTCCGCGACGTCATTTCGATGTCCTTGCCCGACAGCTATTGGGTGGAAGCGGAACTCTCCGAGGCTCGAGAGGGCTACGGCGGGCACTGCTATCTGGAACTCATCGAGAAGGATGAGCGGTCTAATACGCCCATTGCCAAGGCGCATGCCTCCTGCTGGCGAAACCGCTGGATGTTCATCAAACCGAATTTCGAGCGCATCACCGGACAGCGCATTCATGCCGGAATGAAAGTGCTGCTCAAGGTGCACGCGCAGTTTCATGAGAACTATGGCTTTTCCTGGATAGTAGATGATATTGACCCTAACTATACGATGGGCGATATGGCGCGTAAGCGGCTGGAAATCATCAATACGCTGAAAGCAGAGGGCGTATTCGAACTGCAGAAGGAGTTGGTGCTCCCGATGTTCTGCCAGCGTATCGCCGTCATTTCCAGTGCTACGGCAGCAGGTTATGGTGATTTCTGCAACCAGCTTGCCGATAACGATTATGGTCTGCAGTTTCAAACCCGCCTCTTTCCGGCTACGATGCAGGGCGAGGGGGTAGAGCAGAGTGTGATAGCTGCCCTCGACAGTATCAATGCCGAATGGGAACAGTTTGACTGCGTAGTCATCATCCGAGGCGGTGGCGCTACGAGCGATCTCTCGGGTTTCGACACCCTGGCGCTTGCCGAGAATGTGGCAAACTTCCCGCTGCCTATCATCACGGGAATAGGACATGAAAGGGACGAGAGTGTGCTGGATATGATTTCTTTCCAGCGTGTAAAGACACCGACAGCCGCTGCTGCCTTCCTCGTTAATCATCTTACTGAGGTTTATGCCCGTGTGGTGAATGCGCAAGAGGCTATCGTGCAGAATGTGAAGCACCGTCTGCAGGTGGAGAAGATGAGGCTCGACAGACTGAGCAACACGATTCCTGTCCAGTTTTCGCTGGTGAAGACGAAGCAGGGAGCCTATCTCGACCGCCTGATGAGCCGTTTAAGCACAAATGTCCAGTCGAAACTATCGGAAGCCCAGCGCCATTTCGAGATTCTTTCTCAGAATATTCAGCCGATATTGGAAAGGAAGATGCTCAACGAGAGTCATCGTCTGCAGCTTCTTTCCCAGCGCATTCAGGCACAAGACCCCGAATTGTTGCTGAAACGTGGCTACAGCATCACGCTGAAAGATGGCAAAAGCATCCGCTCTGCCTCGCAACTGAAGTCTGGCGACATCATCGAAACGAGGTTTGCCGAGGGCAGCGTGAAGGCAAAAGTTGAATAATAGTTTATAATTTATAGTTAATAGTTTATACCTATCTGGCTAAACGGCGAAGCCGCTATAAACTATTAACTCTTAACTAAAATAGGATTATGGAAAAAGAAGAAATGAAATACGAACAAGCCGTAAGAGAGCTTGAAGAAATCGTAGAAAGAATGGAGAATGATGAACTCGATATTGATCAGCTCTCCGAGCAGTTGAAACGTGCCAAAACTTTGGTGAAACTCTGTAAAGACAAACTCACCAAGACTGATGAGGAAATCAAGAAACTCCTCAGCGAGGATTGATTTACGATAAGCAGAAACTTGTTGGAAATTGTAGAAGAAAGTTGAATTTTCGCACACGAATCTCACGGATTTTGGCTCCTTCGGAGTTTTGGCTGTGAGGCTTAGTGAGTACCGTTGCTTGCAACGAAGAAGATCCGTGTGCGACTTAAATACCATCCGTAAATATGATACTTAGGCATCGTAACCATGATACTTAGCGGTCGTAACTATCTTGTTTACGCCAGGGGTAACTAGGGTGAGTAGGAAATCGCTTTTTCTGGGAGTCTATATATATACTATATCTTTCCTATAGTAAACGAACCTTTACATAAGGAAACTCTTAGAAAGTACCCTCCCCTTACTTACCCTACCCACCCCTAGAAGGGCAGGTCGGGGGCGGTATCCTGCTGCGAATAGTCGTCCTCTGCCCTTGGCGATGAAGTCGGTGAAGGGTGAACCCTGATGCCAACCTTTAGCGTTAATAATGTGTTAAAAACACTATATAACCCATTATAATAGAGACTCTTATATTTCTAGCATGCGCTGTATATACAAAGTTCTTTTTATTAGGGTTCACCCCTGAGCCGAAAAGGTGAATGCTTGGGGCAAGTGTTCACCCCGCTGTTCACCATTTGGTAACTATCGGCAAAGATACGACAAAAGGCTTCCTGTTTTATTTCAAGCAATGTTCGTTCATTGGCATTGGGGTTGTTGCATTATCCACTTCCTGTAAGAGGGTGTGTCATAAGTCTGGATAATAGTTGGTGTATAACAGTTGACTACCGCATGCACAACAGGTGTTGTGCATGCGCATATCAGCTGTTATGCAAGCGCACAACAGCTGTTGTGCGACCGAAGATACTGACTGTCTCAACAACATATCCTATATCTTCCAACAACTTATTCTGTCTCTTCCAACAACATATCCTATCTCTTCAAGCAACATATTCTATCTCTTTCAACAAATAGAAGAGGGTGAATCATAAACTTATGACACATCCTCTTTCAATTTGACTTGAATAGAACGCAAACCAGCGTTTTACATGGTAAAGGTCTTGAAAATCCCTCACTCTGAGGAATTTCCGAACGCATATCAAGGCTAAGCCTATCTACAACTTTTGCACCCCACTTGTATTGTTTCTGCTTCTCGCAAATGTCCTCGCCCAAACTCCAGTAGAATTTGAGCATTTCCGTATTCACTTTGATAGCAGCTTTAAGTTGTGCCATGCGGAAACGTTTCTTCAGGTCAGACAATCACTTCACATAGTTCTTGTCTGCCATGAAGGAGTCGCTATTCACGAACTGCGGTATATTATCTTTATTTTTCATATCATTACCTTTTTTGAAATCCTTAGTTTCCTTTATATCAGAAAGTGTTGCTTCAATGTCTTCTATTGTAGGCAACTGGCTCTGTATGTTTTCAGGCATGAGCTTAGACATCCTTCTTGTAATTGTGCAACAAGTTATTGCACATTTACTTCGTCTAATTTGGCAACAGCTTGTTGTCAAATTGTAAGTTGCTCATTATAAAACTGATACCATTGTCTGATATACTTCAAGTTTCTGTATGAAAGCCCTTTCATATCTGGGAACTCTGCCACAACTTGTGGAAAGTTTACTCTAACATAAATCTCTTGTGCTGAAAGGTGGTATAGCCATCAATCTCACCGTTTTCCAACTGCCAAGACTCTCGGTAGATATAGACCTTGACTTTACTGTGGATTGGGACCGAGAATCCATGCTCTCCATTCGCCAAGAAGTGAATAACGAGATTCTACGCTATATGGAGTCGGAAGGTTTTCATCTTGCGCCAGGCTCCAAGACACCGCATACGCTTGACTCATGGGTGTTTCATTATACCAATGCCGCAGGCAACAACGATGGCATCAAGATAGAAATCAACTATTCCGACCGTTGCCATATCCTGCCAGCCATAGAGACTCATGTGTCCATTCCGTTTCTGAGCGATGTGAAGGTACGTTCTCTTTCACCTGTCGAATTGTTTGCCACCAAGATAAACGCCTTGATAGGTAGAAGTGCTGCACGTGACATTTATGATGTCTATAAGATGGTAGTGCATCAACTCTTTCGGAGCGATGAGGAAAGGACGTTGCTGAGAAAAGCAACCGTCTTTTATCAGACAGTCGGCTCGAGCAGAAAAGACAACGCTACGCCAACAGAATATGTAGCTTTTCCGCAGATAGACAAGATTCGTTTTCCGCAGATTCGTTCGCAACTCTTGCCTGTGCTTAGACGCAGTGAGCATTTTGACTTTGAGAAAGCCAAGACAGAAGTGGAAGATTTCCTCTCCCAGCTATTGGTTCTTACAGACTCTGAGAAAGAATATGTGCGTGAATTCAATGACAAGAAGTATATTCCAGAATTGCTTTTCGAGGATAAAGAGATAGTTGACAGAATCAAATTTCATCCTATGGCTTTGTGGAAGACAAGGAGTCGTTGAATGTTTTTTCTGTAAATTTTGAAAAAAGTTATTGTTTTGCTTAGTTTTTTGATTGGCTGAACTGTATAGATAGTGTATGAAGCAGGAAAAGGACATAGAAAGAATGTTTCGTCAGCATTACGAGAAGATGTATAATCTAGCCAGATACCTTCTCTCCGATGATGACGAAAGCAAGGATGTGGTGAGCGAAGTCTTTACCACGATTCTTGCCAATAATGCAGTCCTGATGCCTGAGAGTGAGGAAGGATTCTTGATGAGGAGCGTTCGCAATCGGTGCCTCAACTTGATAGCCCACAAGGGCGTAAAGGAAAGGGTCACAAAGTTGCTGATAGATGATGCCGATGTCATTCTGTCGGATAAAACTGATGGGCGACTGGAGCAACTGATGCTTCTCATTGAAGACCTCGAACCTCCCATCCGAAAGCAAATCTTTCGCTTGCACTATCTCAAGGAAATGTCTTATCAAGAGGTGGCAGATAAAGTGGGAGTAAGCAAGGTGACGGTGTTCAACCATCTCTCACAGGCGATGGACTGGATTAAGGAACAATTTAAATGGGCAAGACAATGACAAACAAGGAATTTAACAAGAGTAAAGAAGAAAAGCGACAAATGTTCTTCGATATGCTGGAGCATCCCGATCGCTATACCGACGAGCAGGTGGAACGTTTGCTTGCCGATGAAGACGTAAAGGATTTCTTTCACGATATGGCGATGGTTAGGATGGCGATGAAAAAAGGAAATCCAAAGAAAGTGAATGTAGACGAAGCGTGGAAGAAGTTTGCTGATAAGCAAGGATTAAAGGCCAACGAAGCTTCTGGTAAAACATCCAGCAATCACTGGAAGATAGCAGCATCCATCATTGGCATTGTTTTCCTCTCAGGCATTACTTTCGCTGCAATTCATTCAGGCATTTTCCGTTTCTCTTCTTCGGATGAGGCTAAACAAGCCAAGACGGAGCAAGTATCTTCTACTTCTGATTTGAACAAGATGGATAGCATCAAGGTGAGTGCAACGGAGAAGGCTGATAGTCTCGACCTCAAACCTGTTGTCTTTGACAATACCGAGTTGGGCGATGTCGTGTCGCAGCTTGCTGCCTTCTATCATGTCAAGGTGGAATTCGGCAAAGCTGAATCACAGCATATTCGTATCTTCTTCAATTGGGACAAGACTAAGACATTGAAGCAGAATCTCGAAATATTGAATGCTTTTGAGCGCATACAGATAACGGAAGTGGATGGAACTTTAAGAGTGGAGTAAGTTATGAAGAAGATTGTTTTTAACTTAATGTTGTTGATGATAAGCATGGGTATGTCTGCCCAACGCATTACTCGACAATATAATAATGTGTCATTCTCTGCGGCATTGAAGGATTTGAATGCCAAACAGGATAAGTTTGTCATCAACTTTGTGTATGACGAGTTGGAGGATTTTAAGGTGACGAAGAACATCAAAAATGAAAGTGTTCCAGATGCCATCATGAACTTGATAGGCTTTTATCCTATCAAGATGAAACAAGTGGATAATATTATTATCGTTGAATGTATCCAAAAGGCTTCTAACAGAATGATGGGACGCATCGTGGACACTCATCATCAACCTGTCGATTTCGCCAATGTTTCACTTCTGAATGTCAATGACTCTTCGTTTATTACTGGTGGTGTGACCAATGAAAACGGACAATTTGTAATACCTTGCAATGCTCAAAAGGCTATTGTAAAAGTAACATGTGTAGGATATAACACTTATCGCAATATCTTTAGTATTGGCAAAATAGGTACAATAGCCTTAAGCGAAGCTACGCTAAATCTACAAAAGGTAGTCGTGAAAGGTCATCGGAAGATTTATAAGTCAGACGGAACAAAGCTTATCGTGGATGTTCAGAAATCTGTATTAAGCGATTTTGGAAGTGCCGATGATGTTGTTGCGCAATTACCAACAGTGTCAGGTAGCGATGGCAGCTATTCTGTCTTTGGACGGGGAATTGCAGATGTATATATCGACAATCGTAAGATAAGGGACAAAAGTGAGTTGAGCCGCTTGAATTCCAAGGATATTTCTACGATAGAGGTAATCAACAATCCTGGGGTAGAGTATGATGCAGACACCCACGCTGTCATTAAAATCAACTTGAAACATAAGGTTGATGGAGGATTAGGCATCAGAACTTCTGTATTTGACAGCCAAGGCAGAAAAAACTCTGATTCGGAACAGGTGCAGCTCACTTACGATACCGAGAACATAAATGGATTCCTTTCTTTTACCAATTCAAGCAGTAGATATAAAACAGACCAAACCAATAAAGAACAGACTTTGGCTGATCATTCTGTCTGGAATATGGAAAGTGATATGCCTAAATGGAATTCCAATTATTATAATCAAACCGTTAACGGAGGTATCAGTGCAGAATTGGCAAAGAATCATATCATTGGCGCAAGTTTGTCATACTCCAAGGAAACGGACAAGTGGGGAGGACATTCTGCCAGCCAAATGTTTCATGACAATCTTCCGTTTGAAGATTTATCCTCTAACATCCATTCTCATGCAAGCTATGATCAATGGATAGGAAACATCTTCTACGATGGAAAATTCTCCCAAAAATGGAAAATGACGTTGAATGCTGATTATGTTAGCAGAAAAGCTGCAGATAGCCGTCTTAATCAAGAGTCTGGAAGCATGACGGATGCGCATGAGGTGAAAAATGAAAATGAGACTACTCACGACATCTATGCAGGGAATATGAAAATCAATTATCAAGCCAACAAAAACTTGACTTTTAACATAGGTGCTGATGCAAGTTATGTGGAAGAAGAAAAAGATTATCAGAGTCTTGAAAACGAGAAGTCAAGCGCAACGAGTCGTCTTCATGCAGAAGAAACAAAACTCGCCGCCTTTGCCGGATGCAATGTATCTATCGCCAAATTGTCTGCCCAACTGGGAATGCGATTTGAGTCATTTCGTATGCTGTATCGTGATGCCATCTCCCAAAATAGCTTGGTGGATAAGACTTATCGTCATTTTTATCCTTTCTTCTCATTGTCTTTGCCTGTAAAGAATGTCGAAATGGGATTAAGTATGACAACCAAGGTAAAACGTCCAAGCTATTACGAACTTAGAAACAGCGAAGAATATTTTAACCGTTATTCCATCGAGGCAGGTAATCCATGGCTACTTCCACAATATACGACAGATATATCCTATTCGTTGCAATGGCATCAATTGCGTTTCTCAGTCGATTATCAAAGGATAAAAGATTACATCATCTCAACGAATATCATTCAGCAGGCATCCCCATTGGTGGCAATGTCAAAGCCTGAAAATTTTCCGCATTATTCTGCAGTAAATGCAAGTTTGGCTTATCATACGAATGTGGGTGTTTGGGAACCATATTTCAACCTTAATATGATGCGAACTTATATGTCACTCTATAATACGGATGGAAGAAAAATCAAGAATGACAAGCCTTACATATCAATGTCGTTCAACAGCTATTTCAACTTGCGCCACCATTGGATGCCTTACGTACTGCTAAGTTACAATTCTGATGGAAACATGAGGGAATATCTGGTTAAACAGGCATTATGGTTTAGCCTAGGAGTAACCAAGCATTTTGCTGACAATGCATGGTTGGTAAGGCTGAGTCTTAACAATATCCTCGGCACAAAAGAACGAGAGACAAGATATGCCTCAGATTACATATTCGACAAAAGCAGTTTCAAGGATGGTCGCCGCATCAGCCTCTTGGTAAGATATACATTCAAAGACAAAAAACGCTATAAGGGCGAAAGTGCTGCAAGTGAAGAAATAGATAGACTATAAACTCTCTCAATACATGATTCCGCAACAAAGCGGAAAAATAAAATTCTGTGTGATGAAGTTTGCCAATATTTTTCTAATGGGTAAACTTAATCCACAGAATTTCTTTTAGAGATTCTCTAGTTAAAAAATATATATTTCTTTGTGTGTCACATAAATTATTGTATTTTTGCAGACAAAAAGAGTTGTTTGACAAGCAAACGTATGCAATTTGCAGAATTTAGCACTATTGCCAAATCATTACCTCAATTGAGGTGAAACACTCATAAATCGCTCATTTTAAGCTATTCTGAATATTTTGGCAGATTTTTTAGAATAAAAGAATGCCTAAAAAGGCAAAACGAGGATAAAGAGATGGTCAATAGAATCAAATTTCATCCTATGGCTTTGTGGAAGACAAGGAGTCGTTGAATGTTTTTCGGTAAATTTTGAAAAAAGTTGTTGTTTTGCTTAGTTTTTTGATTTCCTCAACTGTATATACAGTATATGGACTATAAAACAGAGAATAGGCTATGAGTAAATATCTGATAAGTTTGATTTTGCTTTCGGTGATAAGTATGGGCGTTTCTGCCCAACGTATCACCCGACAATATAATAATGTGTCATTTTCTGCGGCATTAAAGGATTTGAATGCCAAACAGGATAAGTATGTCATCAACTTTGTGTATGACGAGTTGGAGGATTTCAAGGTGACAAAGAACATCAAAAATGAAAGTGTTCCAGATGCCATCATGAACTTGATTGGTTTTTACCCTATCAAAATGAAACAAGTAGATAATATTATTATCGTTGAATGTATCCAAAAGGCTTCTAACAGAATGATGGGGCGCATTGTAGACACTCGTCATCAACCTGTCGATTTCGCCAATGTCGCTTTGCTCAATGTTAGTGATTCCAGTTTAGTCACGGGTGGTGTGACAAATGAGAATGGTCAGTTCGTAATTCCTTGCGAGGTGAAAAAGGCGATTGTGAAAGTAAGTTGTGTGGGCTACAAAACTTACTGTAATGCATATCGTACCGGTGAGGTTGGTGCCATAACCTTGGAGGATGCAACAATTAATCTGCAAAAAGTTATGATTAAAGGTCATCGCAAATACATATCAAGAGAAAACGGTAAACTTACGCTTGACGTTCAAAATTCCAATTTGAAAAATATTGGCAAGGCAACAGATGTTATCAAATATATTCCTGGGATGCTCTATACAAATGGAAAGTATGAGGTGTTTGGTAAGGGTGAGCCTGTCATCTATATAGATGGAAGAAAGCAGACTAACACTTCAGGGTTGTCACTCCTTTCTTCTACCAACGTGAAGTCTGTACAGCTCATAACAAACCCTGGGGCAGAATACGATGCAGAAACAAGGAGTGTCATAAACATCACTACCGTACACCATTCCTTGGATGGACTTTCTGGTATTGTGGGCACGGAAATCTCCAAACATAAGAATTTGTCTAACAACGAGGAGGTCAACCTCAACATCCACAAGGGAACTTTGGATGTATTCCTCGCATATCAATATGACAATACGAGAAGTGACATCAGATATGATGTTAACCAGTTCAATTACGAGCAAGATACATTTCATGAGATTTCTGCTTCTGAATATTCCGACCGCTCTCACTCTCATGACTATAATGTTGGTATGAATTATGCCATAAACAAGAATCACACTATCGGCGGAAGATATTTGGGAAGCATCTCCAACTACAAGATGCTCGACTCTCCTTTCGACTATATGCAGACGTACAAGAATGATGAACTGCTGACATCTACAGACAACAAGACTGAAGAATCTGAAAAGGAAAGGTTTCACAATGTCAATCTGTATTATATCGGCAAACTAACAGACAACCTACAGCTCAACTTGGATGCCGACTATGTTTATGCTCAACTGAAACATAAGCAACAAGTGAGCGAGACAAGTAGAATAGATGCTGTCTCAGAAATCACGCATATGCAAAACGACCAGCGAAATCGTGCGACTGCACTCAAAGGGGTGTTTGCTTGGAACATGAATAAGAATAATGGGCTTGATTTCGGAACGGATTTCAGTAAAATCAGTTCATGGGGTATGTCTTTAAACGGAGAAGGGAAGATAGCCGATGACCAATTCAAGAATAAGGAAACCAAGTATGCAGGATTTGCCACTTTTCGTTTGTCTGCCTCCAAATGGAAAGGAAGCATAGGGCTTCGCTATGAGTACATTCATGCCATCAACACAGACCAAGGAGAAGTAAAGAACAAGACCAATTATTCGGACTTACTTCCATCCCTTTCTCTTTCCACTATGTTTGGGAGAGTGGGGATGAATCTTGATTTCAGTAGCAGGGTCAACCGTCCTTCGTTTCGTCAGTTGAACAACAGTGTGAGCTACAACAATCAATACCATTATGAGCAAGGCAACATTTATCTGAAACCGCAATACGTGTATGATACAGAACTTAGTGTGAATTATAGCATATTCGACTTCAAGTTGGATTATCAGTATATCAAGGATTACATCCATCCGACTGTCGTTGCCGTATCCGGCAAACCTGGAACGGTAACTTGGATGTCAACCAACGCCAAGGATTTCCAGCAACTAGGAGCGCAATGTGTTGTTTCACCTGTTTTTGGTTGTTGGCGACCTACTTTGACGGTGGGTGTCTATAAACCGTATTTCACGCTATCATATAATGGAGAGCAATTAGACTACAATCATCCATACGGTCTCTTCGCTTTCCAAAATGTAGTGGCACTAAGGAACGATTGGCTTTTTCTATGTGATTTCTATTGGAACATTAAGGGACATCATGGCATCTACGAGCAAAACGGTTATTCGTCATTCAATATGATGGTACAGAAACAGTTACTTAAAAAGAAATTGACGATAACATTGAAAGCAGAGGACTTGTTTGATAGCTCGAAGTTGAACGATGTAAAGAGGGTTAATTTTGTGGTGCAGAACAGAAAAGTGAATAACTTCAATCGCTGCATCATAGCTTCCATTAGTTACAACTTCAATAGTTTCAAAGATAAATACAAAGGAAGCGGTTCTGCTGAGGATGAGATAAATCGCTTTTAGTACTATCAACAGACTTCTTCGAGGTGATTTGTTTAACAGCATACAAAGTTCTGCGTGATGAAGTTTCACTATAAAGCTAATTCAAAAGAAAACTTCATCGCACAGAATTTTGTTTTTGTGTGAAGAAACTGCAAAAGTAAATACGAACTTTTGTTCATTTAGAAAAAGTTGTATTTTCGCAACCGAAAAAAGTTGTTTGACAGCAAACGTATGCAGATTGCAGAAATAAGGACTGTTGCCAAATCATTACCTTTATTGATGTGAAAAGCTCATGAATGCTCAATTTAAGTTATTCGGCAGATTTTAGCGTAATTTTGATTGAAAAAAATCGGATAAAAATGATGTTTTTCAGAAAAAAGACGTAACTTTGCACTCGGTTTAAGGAAAGATGCCGGAGTGGTCGATCGGGACGGTCTCGAAAACCGTTGTACGGGTAACCGTACCGAGGGTTCGAATCCCTCTCTTTCCGCTAATAAGGGTGTAAATCAGCAAGTTATGCGATTTACACCCTTTATTATACCCAAAAAGTTTCTCGGTATTTCTACAGACCACCTTTTTTTACATTCCATCCGAGTTTTGCTACTGGCCCTAAAAAAGCGACAGCGGCTTCCACCCGGAGCCGCTGTCGTGGTTATAGAAATGAAATAAAGATTCTTTTATTTATTGATTTTCTGCCAGCTGTCTTTGAGCGTTATTGTGCGGTTGAACACAAGATGCTCCTTCGTAGAGTCCTTTTTGTCGGGCGTGAAGTAGCCGATGCGCTGGAACTGGAAGTGTGCCCCCGGCTCTGCGTTTTCTGCGAGGAACGGCTCTATCTTAGCGTGTTCCACAACTTTGATTGAGTCTGGATTGAGGAGCTCGTGGAAGTCGCGGTCTTTAACCTCAGAGGCATTCTCCACGGCAAACAGGCGGTCGTAAAGGCGTACCTCGGCGTCGATGCAGTGGCGTGCAGATACCCAATGGAGTGTGCCTTTCACCTTGCGCATGCTTCCTGGCATACCGCTCTTCGACTCTGGGTCGTATTCGCAGTAGATTTCTTCGATACGTCCGTCGGCATCTTTCTTGCAGCCTGTGCATTTCACGATGTATGCACCTTTCAGACGCACTTCCTTGTCGGGAGTCATACGGAAGAATTTCTTGGGAGGATTCTCCATAAAGTCGTCGCGTTCGATGTAGATTTCGCGCGAGAACGGCATTGTGTGGGTGCCGCTTGTAGGGTCTTCCGGGTTGTTTTCCATCTCCATCTGTTCCACTTGGTCGTCAGGGTAGTTGGTGATTACAACCTTTACGGGGTCGATCACGGCGCATACGCGTGTCGCACGTTTGTTGAGGTCTTCGCGGATGCTGAACTCAAGCAGCGAGATGTCGTTGACAGCCTCGAATTTAGTGTATCCGATGCGGTTGATAAACGCTTTTATTGACTCAGGGGTGAATCCGCGGCGGCGCAGACCGGAAATTGTCGGCATACGTGGGTCGTCCCATCCGTCAACGAGACCCTCTTTCACCAGTTGCAGCAGTTTGCGCTTTGACAATACGGTGTAGGTGAGGTTCAGACGGTTGAACTCAATCTGACGCGGGCAGTAGGTCTCGTCGGCAAGCTCCTTTACGAAATATTCGTAGAGCGGGCGGTGAGGCACAAACTCAAGCGTGCAGATGGAGTGGGTCACACCCTCGAAATAGTCAGACTGTCCGTGGGCGAAGTCGTACATAGGGTACACTTTCCACTTTTCGCCGGTGCGGTGGTGTGGATGCTTGATGATGCGGTACATAATCGGGTCGCGGAAATGCATGTTTGACGACGCCATGTCAATTTTTGCGCGGAGCACCATCGCGCCCTCATCAAACTCGCCGGCGTTCATACGCTGGAAGAGGTCGAGGTTTTCCTCGATAGGACGGTCGCGGAACGGGCTTGCCGTGCCTGGCTGTGTCGGAGTGCCTTTCTGCTCTGCAATCTGCTCTGCAGTTTGCTCGTCAACGTAGGCCTTGCCTTCTTTGATCATGCGGATTGCGAGGTCGTAGAGCTGTGGAAAATAGTCAGAAGCGTAGTATTCGCGGTTGCCCCAATCGTAGCCGAGCCATTTGATGTCCTCGCGTATGGAGTCTACATACTCCACGTCTTCCTTCACCGGGTTGGTGTCGTCGAAGCGCAGGTTGCAGGTGCCGCCGAATTTCTCTGCGACGCCGAAGTCCATACAGATAGCCTTGGCATGTCCGATGTGGAGATAACCGTTAGGTTCCGGTGGGAAACGCGTGTTCAGGCGTCCGCCGTTCTTACCGTTTTTCAAATCGTCGGCAACCATCTGCTCGACGAAGTTCAGTCCTGACTCTTTTTCTGGTGTCAGTTCTTTGTTCTCGATTTCTGACATAGGTGTATCTAACTTTTAATTTGTTTCTAATGATTAAAATACAAAGTTAATGCAAAAATGTGGAAAACAGGAAATAGTGTGAAAAAAATCCAAGTTGCGCAATAAAAAAACCGTCTTGGCTCACATAGGAGGCAAGACGGTTCTTTAAAAAATCAACCTAATATGTGATGTTTATTTCTCATACCAAGTGCAGTCGATAAACTCGAACGTGCCAGGGGCAGTCACTTTGTAGCGCACGGTGTGGTTGGTTGTGGCATTGTTGTAGACTGCGAAATTGATGGTGTAGACCACTTCGAGTCCGGCAACCGGCGCTGCGTCGGCGTGGAGCGTGGCGAGTACGCCAGGAAGCACTTCCTTGCAGAAGCGGTCCATCATTAGCGTTTCGATTTGCTCGTCGGTCATTCCCTCATAGCCGGCAGGATACTGCTCTTTCGCCTTTGCAGGGCGGAGGTCGACATTGCCTTGGTAAGCCGATGTTCCGCAGTAGTACTCGTTGTTGCCATATTTGGAGATGTAGAAGTTGCCGTCCTTCAAGCCTGTCGATCCGAGAGGCTTGTCGATGTGTTCGTATACCCAGTCGACGCAAGCCTGATAGTACTTGGTGGAGATTTCCACACCCTTGCCGCCCGGTAGCGTGATTTCCACGTTCGGGTCATACATCCACTTGCCGTTGGTGCGCATAAATTGAGCAGACTCCTCGGTCACGCCGTTGGTCTTCTGCCACAATGAGCCGTTGAACGTATATTGGTCGCATACGAGCGACGTCTTGCTGCTTGCGTAGTATTTGTAAGCCACAAGTTTGGTGTCGCCGGCCTTGGCGTATGGGAAGTTGACCTTGAGATATGTAGGCAGATACTCGTCTGGTTTCTCCAGGTTGAAGTATTTCATGCCCATAGCCGTATAGTCGGCAGCCTGGAGCAGGTTGATTGACGTGTTGGCTTTCCAGTTGTTGCCGTCGAACGCGTAGACAGCCGATACGCTATTCGAGGTAACGGCAGTTGCGGCGCGCAATGCACGGCGCGATCTTGTTGTCTTTGCTTCAACAGCCGCTGTAGGCACGAAGTTGACATATTTGCCGCCGGAAATTGATGTGAAGTAACCAGTTACGGTATATTTCTTATCGTTCTCGAAGAGAGCCTTCTGCTCGTCGGTGGCCTGATAGAGGCTTCCGATGGCGGTCTCTGCGCCGTCGATAGTGAAGTTATAGAAGTTGCCAGAGATTGTAACCTTGCCGGTAAACTGGGCGAATACAGCCAGCTGGTTGTCGGTGATGCCGAGCAAAGCGTCGCAAGCCTTGCCGTCGAGCACTTTGGCGGAAGGATAGCTGTAGGCTTGGTTGCCTGTTACGGTAACTGTGGCTGTTGTGCCGGTAATCTGGAAGCCCTTGTTGTAGGCTGAAACCTCGCCGGTCACGTCAACCTGGTCGCCCACCTTGTAGGCTGTTGCATTGAAACCGCTTGCGTAGTAAACGAGGATAGAGCCTGAATTGTCGGTGAGGATGAATCCGCGGGCGCAGATTGCAGTCACCAAACCTTTCACTGTGACGTTGCTGCCTACGGCTACCGATCCGAGCGCGCTTGTCATCTCATAGCCAGGGGCAGGATCGTTGCCCGAGCCTCCGAATGAAGGCTCTGTTTCGGTCTGCTTGTAGTTTACGATGACCATATCGCCTTTCTTGGCGTCGCTGTATTCAACAGAGAGAATCGAAGGAATGTGTTTCTGTGCCGATACGATAGGCGAGAAAGCCTCGATGTAGTCCTCTTCGCTGCCCCAGGCATCCTGATAGTCGGTCTCGGTGACAGTGTATTCCGAAGCGGCGCCGAAATTGGTCACTTCTTCAGGCACATTGCCAGCCACGCGGTATGTGATGTTGATCGACGATCCGTCGCTCAGCGTGAAATATGCGAAATCAGAATCGCTGAGGAAATTAGGAATGTAGTCGCGGGCAGTGATTTTGTCGGTGAAATAGTGCTGTGTTCCGACAGCCTTCAGCTCCTTGCTCAAAGTGTCGCCAGCCTGCTTGATGTTGGCGGAGTTTGCTGCAAGGTTGGTGTAGTCGGCGTCGGTAAACGTGTAGGCAATCATCTGCTTGTTGGTGATGCCTTTGTCGCCGTCGAAGCCGTCCAGTTTATCGTTCCAGTCGTTGGGGTCGCAACTTGACAACGCCACGAGGCATGAAGCGATAAGAGCGGAATATAATAGTTTCGTTTTCATTGTCTTGAATAGTTAGATGTTTAGAAGTTTACTTTCAGACGAACAGAATATGTGCGGCCGAAAGAGTAGAACACACGGTAGACATTGTCCCATTCGCCGGCAGTTGTGATGTTGTTGTAGGCATCCATCACGTAGTAGTGGTTGAACAGGTTGTTGATGTTGCCGTTGAGTGTGGCGCGCACACCGGCAATCTTGAAACTGTAGCTTGCGCTGAAGTCGAACTGGTTGCCCCAAGGAATTCTCCATGGATCGGCAACGTTGATTGTCGAGTTTGCAGAGTAGTTTGACGACGACACTTGATAGTCGCTGTAGTTGCGTCCGCTTGCCACCCAGTCCAGACCGAAACGGAAGCCGTCGAGCGGACGGATGTTGATGCCGATAGAACCGGTTGTCTGAGCTGAGCCGCCCACTTTCACGCCTTTCTGATTGAGCACTGCCCATGCGTGGTCGTCAGCAAGTATGCCCGAGGCAACGGTGCCGCGGAGGTCTTTCAAAGGCTCGCCGTTCTGGTTGTAGAAGTAGCCCTTTGCGTTGCTGTCCCAAACCCAGTCGCCCAAAGAGAGCATACCTTCGAGTTCGAACCATTTTACTGGACGGTATGTGAAGTTCATCTCCACACCCATGTGGCGTGCGTCTACGCCCTGCATATTGAGAGAGTAGCGGTCGCCTGCGTGTTCGCCCGAAGTGATTTCTCCGCCGCGGGTCGATGTCTTGTCTTTCCAGTTTGTGTAGTAGGCGTTGGCTACAAAAGAAAATACAGGATTGTGGAATCCATAGCCGATTTCATAAGAGATTACCTTCTCGTTTACGGCGTCAGGGTTGATTGCGTTGCTCTTGGCCGATGTCAGGAACGCGCCGCCTGAGTAGAATGGAGCGCGGCTGATGTAGCCGAGGTTGAAGAACACGTTGTTGTAACGGTTGATGTTGTAGTTCGCACCGCCCTTGATTGTTCCGCCGAGGAAGTTGAGCTTTTCCGACTTCTCGTGTGCCTTGTCGTAGTTGAAGTGGTCCACACGCCAGTAGCCTGTGTTGCTAATCGAGCCGGCAAGCACGAAGTTGAATTTCTTGTTGAGGATAGAGTACTCCAATTGTCCGAACACGCCTTCCTGATGAGTGTGTCCTATCCAGTCGCGGTAGACGATGTCGCCTACGCCGAGTTTCTCGTATTTCCAGTTAGGATCGGCTGCCGCTGCGTTGTTGGCTGCCGACACGCCGCTTCTGCTGGAGTCGTCCATATAGTACTCACCGTCGTAGAGGTCGACAATCTCGTTGTTGTGGCGGCCTACGTAGTAGCGCATGTCGAGACCGGCCGTAAGGGTGAGTTTCTTAGGGAGAAGCTCGTTTTTGTAAGTCGAAACGAGTCCGTACCATTCATGGGCGTTGTTGCTCTTTGCCATAACGAGGTTTGAACCTGTTGTGCTGTTGGCATTCATCTCCTGAATCTTGTCGTAGGCGAAAGTGCCGTCAGGATTGCGGAACAATGTGTTGAGCACACCGTTCGACGCGCCGTACCAAGACGAGTAGCTGAGGCTTGTGCCGTCTGCCAGCGTACCGCGTCCTTGACCTGAGTAGCCGCCGCCACGTGCGATTGACAGGTAGGCTGCCGACGACAGTGATGACTTGTGGTCAATCTGCCAAGTGTGGTTGAGCGAAATCTGAGGTTTGTGGTATTGGTTTGTTGTAGAAGAGCGGCGCTGTCCGTTCTTGTCGTATCCGAATGTCGGATTGTAGCGGTACATCGACTTCTCGCCCATATAGTTCTGTACTTGCTGCCAGCCTTCGATTGTCAAACCGTCCTGTGAGCTGCGCTTGTTGTGAGTCTGAGGAGCGCCAAATGCGGTCAGCGACAATTGGTGGGCGTCGTTGATGCGTTTGGAGATGTTGATAAACCAGTTGTAGCTGTTGAAGTCTGTGCCCTGGATATATCCGTCGCCTGCACGGTGGGAGAACAAAGCGGTCACTGCCCATCCGTTTTTCATCAAGCCTGTCGAGAACGATACGCCTTCCTGGTGCAGTCCGTCGTTGCCCATACCGTACCATACGGAGCCGCCTTTCTTGGCATCGAGCGATTTGGTGATGATGTTGATTGTACCGCCGACTGAAGGAGTCGATACAATCGATGCGCCAAGACCGCGCTGTGTCTGCATTGATGATGTCACGTCGCTAAGGCCTGCCCAGTTGCTCCAATAAACACCGCCCCATTCCATGTCGTTGACGGGGACACCGTTGATCATGACTGCGACGTTGGCGGCTTGGAAACCGCGCATGTTGATTTTTGAGTCGCCATATCCGCCACCGTCTTTTGTGGCCCATACACCTGGAGTGGTTTTCAGAACTTCCGGAAACTCTTGGTTGCCCAGTTTCATATCGATGACGCGGGCACTTACTTCCGAAATGGCAACTGGCGTCTCGCGTGTCTTGGCAATCGACTGCGTAACGACTACGTCGCGGAGCATCTGTGATGCTGCCTCGAGGCGAACCTCGCCCAAATTGCCTTGCGACTTTTTAAGCACTGTCTTGTAGCCGACATAGCGGATCTCAACGTCTTTGGAGCCTTGCGGCACTTCAATCTGGAAAAATCCGTCGATGTTGGTTACAGTTCCGATTTTTGTCCCGGGGATAGTGATGGTGGCACCGATTACAGGTTCGCCCTGCTCGTCAACCACGCGGCCACGGCAATTGCTGTGTCCAGCTGCAAGAAGTTGCGCCGTCGACAGGAAGATTGCGGTAGCTAAGAGGAGAAGTCTCTTCATGCTGTAGGGATTTAGTTAATTTTAAAGAATAGAATATGTTAATTTTTCAATTTTTTAATTAATTGAACTGCCAATTCAAAACTTCGTGAAAACCACTATGCAAAATTAGACTTTTTGTGTAACGAATGCAAATTTAAGCCAATAAAAACTACGCGTTGTCACCAAGATGTTAAAATTCAAGGTGTGCAATGCCATGCAGGAGGATGCCGTCGTCTGAGACTCCTTCCGCCTGAACCGTAAATGCAGAGCCGCGCGGCAGCGAGGATTTAGGAATGGTTATTGTTGCATTGCCGTTGCATAGCCTGACATTCCCGTTCCAATAAAGGGTCATGCTCTTCGCATTCTCGGAAGAGTGAACATGCTCAGGCTTCTGATAGCCTAATGGCTTGAACCGTGACACTCGGTTCAATGTCATGCCGTCAAGAGATGAGGCTCCGTTTTTCAGCGTGATTGAGATTACTCCCGGGCCGCCTTTGGCTCCCCAGATGGCTGCGCTGCCGGTTTTGAACACGTCGATGCGTTCCACGTCCTGCATTTGTATGATGTCAAGGTCGTAGTCGCCATCAAGAATCACACCGTCGATTGCGATGGCGGCATGCGACTTGCCGTAGACTGAGATCTTGCTGCGCACATAAGCTGTGTCGCCTTTCATGTATATTCCTGGAATGCGTCTCAGCACTTCGTGGATGCATGTGGCGTCGATATATGCAAGTTGGTCTGCGGTCATGGAGAAGTCTGCCATGCCGGAGAACGTTCCGTTGTGCTTGTCACGTCGCGCGGCGGCTACGTCAACATTGTGGAGACGTATTGTCCTGCCGGATGCGATATCGTTGAAAACTGCCGCATCGCCGCCCTGACTGCACGGCGATTGATGCGCTGTCTACGGGAGGATATGTCGTCTCGTCTATTCTGACGGCGGTCTTTTCGTATTGGTTGCCGACGGATGCGTTTACGGCAAAGGTCGTTCCGTCGGGGTAGTCAAGCCCAGAGATTGCGAAGTTGCCGTATTTGTCGGCTGTTGCGACAGCATACATGTCGGCATTCGGCGAGATGATGCTGACTTTTGCAAACGAAGCGTCTCTTGGATACGGTGCTGTAATGATAGCCTTGCCTGAAATCGTTTGTGAGACCTCGTGCTTTACTGGAGGCTGAGTGAACTGTCCTGCAAGAATGCTGTCAACGCAGTATCTGTCGCAAACGGAACGGTGCAGCAGCGAGTCGACCGCTGCCGCATTGTATCCGTTTGCGAAAAATCGGTCTGCGTCTGCAACTCCTCCGCGCACGTCTTGCGAGAGCAGTATCTGTGGGATGATAGACGGTGTCTTATTGTCGTGGCCTTTTGTTATGGCTACCGACATATGCGCTGAAATCTGTGATGGAAGGCATATATTGAGGCGTATGCTGTCGGAAAACTCGGCATGAGCCGTGATTGTTGCTTTCACAGATTCTTTTCCGTAGGGAGAGAACACTGATTTTATGCCAAAAACTGCTCCGGCGCTGTCAATTGCAATAAATTGCGAAATGCCTTCGGGCAGCTCCTTTTTGGGGAAAACTATGGGCTCTCCTGGTTTGATCTGTCCGTCATAGCATACGCAACCTCTCGAAATTACGGCAAGTTTGACAGCTTTCGCGGCCGAGTTGTCAAGCATGATTTTAAAAGCTTGGCCGGTGTCGGTGCAGTGCAGTGGATTGGATTTTTCCCAAGCGTCGGCTGTTTGGATGTCAGTGACAGGAGCGGGGCTGCTTCCGATGCTGATAGGCGTAAGGCATTCGTAGCCGTGCAGTCCTGCAGAATAAAGGGTGTAGCATCGCAGGAAACACTGCTCTTCAGCCAAATCCTTTGGCGTGTCGAGATATCCGGCGTATGCGCCGTTGTGTCTGGCTATTTTGATCCTCTTTATTGTGAAGCCTTGCGTGTCAAGGAGCTCGGCGTATGCATACATGTCGGCATCCGTGGGAATCAGGCTGGTTGCGTCGACAGCATATATGCACAGCCAGATTCGTTCGCCTGGCATATAGCTTGTGCGGTCGGTGTGGATGAATAGCTTCTCCTGTGGATACAGTTGTCTCTGTTTGTTGAAAAGCATAGACACATTTGGGCATATTTGCTGTGGTCTTGACGTCATTGCCGCCGTCAGCATGATGACGATGAATAAAAAAAATCTTTTCATATTCTTGTGTTTTATTTCTTGTGTCTCAGTCGGCAATCTTGATGCTTATGGCTTTCAGTTGCTGCCAGCCGGCTTTGTCTGTGACACGGACCATAAAATGATAGTCTCCGTTGTCGATGTCGTAAGGAATTGGAATGTCGACTTTCGCCTCATACGACGTCGCCCCTGTAGGGATGGCAAAGTCTTGGTTGTAGATCCACGGATTAACAGGCGTTTTTATGGGGTCGAGCGGACAGTCGCCGGCGGATGTGGAATGCGAGTGGTGGTCGAAATTGTTATGGATTTCGAGGTTGAAGTTGCCGAGCTCCATATTGTCGGTGAATGTGTAGCGGAAAGGAATTGTCTCTCCTTTGTGATACACCTCGCAGTTTATCGGGGAAGGAATGTCGCCATCAACGATTTGTGGCTTTTCAAGATCTTTTGCCGGATCGTCGTTGTTGCTGCATGAGCAGATTGCGATAGACGTCAATGTCGCGTATGCAAAATATAATATCCGTTTCATAATACGATTGCTTTTCTTGTAAAGGCTTGGCTGCCGACCAATTGCCGACAGCCAAGCCGTGGTGGTGTTATTTAGTTATCTGAATGCCTTCAACTTCCTCTGTGGTGGAATTGCCATCGGCATCGGTTACAGTAAAGTGGAGATGGTACTCGCCTGCTGGTGCGTCGGCAGGAACGGCGAGATGTTCATGGAAATGGGCAGATGTCTCGCCGAGATATTTGCCTGTGTATTTGAATTCCTTCTCGTAGTCGGCGGCGGTATTGTGCAGTTCCACTTCTATTTCAGCGATTTTGTTTGGCGCGCTGATTTCCGCCTCAAGATGCATTTCTCCGCCGGCAACCGCAGTCTTGCTGTTGCCTTCGCCAGTTTCCGTTATTGTTATTTCTGGGGAGCCTTCCACCGGCGTCGTTATTTTTAAAGAAGATTTGGACACAGAGCTTTGTCCAGCCTTGTCGGTGACGGTGAACGTCAGCACATATTCACCGGCAGCAGTCTCGGAGGAAATGTCAATGTGCTCGTGGAAAGTTGTGTTGCGCACACCGATGTATTTACCATCGGTCCATGACTTCGCGAACACAGTGGTTAAGCCGTCGGCTGATGTTACAGCAACGTCGATGCGGGCGATGAGCCCTTCGGCTTCAAGATTGCCTTCAAGATGCATGTCTTTGCCCGCCGTGGCGGTTTTGCTGTTTTCCTCGCCAACTTCGGCGAGAGTGGCTACGGGTTTGGAAACATTCGGCTCATCGTTGTTGTCGCACGATGTCGTAAATAGAGAAAAAACACTCAGTGTCAAAGCCACTGTAAGAAATAAACACTTTTTCATAGTTCCTAAGTTTTATATGTTAATAAATCACTTTTATTCCAGCAAAATAACTTCTTGGCAGAGACGGACCATAGACGTAGTCGGAGTCGCGGTTCCATCCTTTGTCGAAGTCTTTTTGGTAGGCGTTTGTTATGTTCTGTATGCCACCGTTTATCTGTAGAGTCAAGTCGTTGTATACAGGAATGTCGTATGAAAGCTTTACGTTCAGTGTGAAGAAATCTGGGGTGTCGACTGCTGTCGGAGTATCGACGCCCGATCCGGCGTTGTGTCCGACGAGCATGCTGCCCGTGTAGTTTCCTGTGACAGCCGCTGTGAAACGTTGCAGTGGGGTTGAGGTAAGCGTGAAATATCCGTAAGTGTTCGGAGTGCGCATCATTTTACGGTATTTCTGTTCCGGAACCTCATCGTTCCATGCAATGGCTTTGTCATATTTGCTTTGTTGGAGTGTTACGCCGGCCTGGAGCGAAATCCATCTTGACAGTGCAACCTTGCCCTCGATGTTTAGACCAAGCACCTTTGCGCCGTATGCGTTATAGCGTTCCTGCACAGTGTTGCCTTGGCTGTCGGGTTGGTCAAGTTGCCTGAGCGCAAACACGTTGTTCAAATCCGTGTAGAAACCTTCGACAAGCAGATTGACTTGTGCATTCTCAAACTTGTGATAAATGTCTGCAGACAAACTGAAACTGTTGGATCGTTCTTCTTTCAAATTGTCAGCAAGAACAGTGACCAGACGTTCACCACCGACAATGCCGATGTGCAAATCTTCGTCAAAGGCCTGTGGCGCACGGAATCCTCCGGCATAGCTTGCGCGCAGGTTGACATTCTCAGTCGGATTGAAGCGTATGTTGGCACGCGGACTGAAAATTATGCGGTCCACAAAATTGTGTTTGTCAAATCGGCCTCCGATGAGAAAACTCCAGCGTTTGTTTTTCCATTCATTCTGGAAAAACAAGCTTCCGATTCGGGCATTTTGCCGGAAGTCACGGTTGTAGCCGAGGATGATGTCTTTCAGTCCGTCATGATTGTATTCCGCACCAAGAGTCAGGTCTGATGGCATAAATATAAGTTTGTCGAAAGAATGAATATATTGTGCGCCGAGAATATAGGTGAGGCCATGTGTGATGCCGTAGGCCTTCTGTGCGGCCTCAATATCATCAGGCGTGCCTTCGCCTATTCCTCCATAATAGCTTTTGCGGGCAGTTGACTGGAACGAGAAATATGCGTTTACGCGGTTTTCCCTGTTTGGCGAGAAATAATCATAACTTAATCCTCCGCCTTGAATGTTGTGCTCTGTTTGTTCGGCGATGTTGGCCTCATGGGCTATGTGGTCAAGCATGTTTCCGCCACGTCTGAACTCATGGATGCCATGATACTGCAACGTCAATTTGGAGTAGGGATTCAGCTTTAGAAAGGAGTTGAGTCCTAATGTCTGGTTGTGCAAGACGGGCAACTCGCTATATCCGTCGCCGTCATAATCAAACGGTTGACGGTAACGGTTCTGTCCATATATGTAGAATCCGGCTCTGTTGTTGTCTGTGACCAATGACAGATTGGCTGATGTGGTGTTGTCAAACGAGTTTTTTCCGCCGATGCTCATAAACGAGTGCCCCACTTCTGCAGAGTTCCGGGATGGCTCTTTGGTGATAATGTTGATGGTGCCTCCTATGGCTGATGCTCCGAATAAAGCAGAACCGCCGCCGCGCACCACCTCTACGCGCTCAATCATATTCGTCGGGATTTGTTCCAAACCATAAATGCCGTTCAAGGCGGAGAATACAGGGCGGGAGTCAATCAATATCTGAGAGTAGTGACCGTCAAGTCCGTTGATGCGTACTTGTGTGAAGCCGCAATTCTGACAGTCGTCCTCTGTCCTGACTCCTGGTTGGAAATTCAAACCTTGCGCAAGACATACTGACTGTGTCGCATCAAACAATTTGGGGCTTAATACGTTGACTAAATTCGGCGCAAGTTTGCGCTTGGTTTCGTTTCTGTTGGCTGATACTACAACATCGTCCAGTGCGATGTCATCTTGTTCGATGGCAAAATTCAGCTCTTTGGTGGAGTTGGCATCGATAGTTATGCTTTTTTGTGTGGTGCGGAAGCCTACGGATTTGACTTCTAAAGAAATAGTGCCTGTGGGAAGGTTCTTTAGAAAATAGTGCCCGGAGGTGTCGGTTGTAGTGCCTATGTTGGTTCCTTTCACGAATATTGTTATGTAAGGCAGGTGCTTCCCGCTTTGCTTGTCGATGACATGCCCATAGATATTGGCGTCAGAGCCATCTTGCTGCGGACTGCTGGCATCTGCCAGAAAGGGAATTAGCATAGCCAACAATGTGGCGACTGTGATTTTGATTTTAGTAGTCATAGTGTTTATGTTAATTGATAATTAATAATTAATGATTCAGACTTGCAAGTATGAATAGTTGATGGTTATACGTGTATTATATCTCCCACGTTGCCATAAAGGAGAAGTTGCGGCCTGGCTCCGGCACATCGATAAGACGATAGTGACTCGTGTGGTCGTAATATCTATTGTTTAGCAGGTTGTCGCATCTGAGCGACAGCCGTAGTCGTGCACCGCCTATTTTCAGTGATTTCCCGACGGAAATGTTTATGAGTTGATGTCCTGGTGTCGGTTCCTCGGGAGGAACGATTTCGTTCTGTCGTCCGAAAGCTACATATTCCACAGCTGCAAATCCGCCCTTGGCATCGTCTGCAGCAGGCAGGTCGTAGCGGAGTTGGACACGGACCGACCATGGAGTGGAGAATGGCAGGGAATAGCCCTTCTTATCGCCTGACAGCTGACGGGCATAGAGATATTCGCCGCCAGCGTTGATTTTGAAATGCTGGAGGATGAGGAATGAAAGTTCGGCCTCAAACCCACAGCGCGCCACGCGGCTTTGCTCATAGTTGTAGAGCTGCAGCCCTTCTTTATATTCGGATGTGGGACACAGGTAGATGTAGTTTGGAAAATAGTTGAAGAATGGTGTTACGGAGGCCTTGATGCCGTCATGGCTGTAGACGGCAGCTGCGTCGAGTTGGTATGACTCTTCCGGATTCAGATTGGCATTGCCTTTCTCATAGCGGAAAATGCTGTAGTTTACACCGTCTATGCCAAGCTCTTTAGCTATAGGCATTCTGAAGCTTTTCCCGATGTTGACTTTCAGAACAAGATTGCCTATATGGTTGTCGATGCCTGCTGACCATGTCACGCTGTTGAATGCTCTGTGCAGGTTGGCGGAACGTTCGGCATATATTGAGTCGCCGCTGGCTGTCGGTGTCTTGAACCAGTCGTGGTAGCTGTGAGTGTTTATGCTTCCGTAATCGAAGCGTATGCCGGTGCTGAGGATGATGTTGTCGTTGACGGCAAAATGGTCAGACAGAAATATGCCGAATTGCAACAGCTCAAAATCTGGCAGTACAAAGCTCCAGCCTCCACTGCGGTTGTGCTGATATTCTGCGTTGACTCCTCCTTTGAGAGAGTTTGTGCCGATTGTCTGCTTGACGTTGGCCGCGGCTGAGACTGTGTTCTTGTCGAAACTGTGTTCAAGTGTGCCGTCGGGCTTGGGCATGTATCCGTGTGACACTGGCTCGGAGAGCTCGCGCTGGTGGTTGTTTTGCCAGCTGATGTTGCTTTCCGCCAAGCCTCCTTTCCAATGCCATTCGGTGTGGTTCGAGACAAACAGATGATTGACACTGTGCTGCGGCAGGTCGACGTCGCGGGCCGACCGGTCGTAGTCAATCTCAGACAAGCGTACCTCGAGGCCATGCGCGTTGGCGAAAAAACCACTTTTGGTGTTGACGTCGGAGATTCGAAGCCAGCTGCTCCATTTGTTTCCCGTGTGCCCAATTGTAAGACTGCCGTCGGTCTCGCGTCCTGACGTATTGCGCAGACGGCGATTGTGCAGTTTTATGTAGTATGAATAATACTGAATGCTGTCTACAGGAACACGCTGGTCGGCATAGTCGATGAAGGTGGCGTTGGCTTTATACCAGAAATTGTTCTTGCGGCCTGTCAATCTTACAGAGGTGCCGATGGCGTCATTGACGCTGCGGGCAAACAGGTTCGCGCTCCACTTGAATCTGTCTTGCGGCACGGCGGTGCTTGTCAGATTGATGACTCCTCCTATGGCGTCGGAGCCGTAAGACAGCGAGGCAGGGCCTTTTATCACTTCCGCGTGGTCGATGTCATACTGGTCTATTTCCAGCCCATGGTCGTCGCCCCATTGCTGCCCCTCGTGTTTGATGCCGTTTTCTGCCACAACCACGCGGTTGAACCCGAGCCCGCGGATTGTTGGTTTGGACTCATTTGATCCTACTGACATGGCTTTGACGCCGGGTATCTTCTCGAGGCTTTGCATGAGCGAGCCGCTGAAATTAGTTTCTATAAATTGTTTGCCGACATATGTGGTGCTTAGTGCCGACCTCATTTGCATATCTTTACTATAGCCGTTTCCCTCCACGACGACATCCTTGAGCACAATTCCTGCTTTTGTCGGCTGCCGCAGACTGTCGGTGTCGGATTCCAATCCGTTTCCGAGACTGTGGCCTGACGCGCTGCCGGCTGTTGAAGCAAGGATGCAGTAGGGTAGGATAAAAATGGGAAGCGACTCAGTTAAAAACTTCCTGTTCATCCTAAAAATTAACGTATTAGTGGATTGTGCGATTTTTCATGTCCGAAATTATTTATTCGGATATGAAATGAATAAAAACTTGAAATTAAGCTTGATATGCAAAAGGAGGCGCACGGAGAAATGCGCGCTTAGTCGTTGCTTCCAGGATTCCTGCGCAAGGGAGCGCAAGAATGAACGACAAGAGGATGGTTGTGAAATCAATATGAGGCTCTGCCTCTTCGACAAAAGGCGATAGGATGAATTGGCAAATCGGACAGTCGTTGTCGGCTGTGCCATTGTGCGAGTGGCATGTGCCCGACGTTTCGACAGTGGAAATGGCATCGGAGTCGTGAACGTGTGTGGCTTTCACGATTCCCATAGGCAGGAGCGACAACAGAAGCACCAGCGCTATTATAATCCTATTTCGTCTTAATGTTTTCATTTATGCCGCAAAGATAATGATTGTTTCTAAAATATGCAACATTGTTGCATATTTTAATTGTGTTAAATTTTGCTATTTGTGAAATTGTTGGTATTTTTGCATTTAAATTCAATTAAAAGAGTGTTGGAATGAATGCGACAGACATATTGAAAAGAAAGGGATTGAAGAAAAGTGCACAGCGAATCCGTGTGATCAACATTCTGAAAGACAAAGGAATGCCTATGGCTGAAGATGAGATAAAAGTGGCGATGGGCGAGATTTATGACCGTGTGACGTTTTATCGCACGATGCAGGCTCTTGAGAAAGCGGGAGTTGTTCACCGCATTTTAATAGACAACAATAAGTCGGAGTATGCCTTCAACGTTGAAGACGGACATCATTCGCATGTGCATTTTTTATGCACAAAGTGCGGTGCGGTTTCGTGTCTTAAAGATGTCATGGTTGCCGACTATCGTTTGCCGGAAGGCTATGTGCCTGCCGAGAGCGAAGTGCTGATAAAGGGGGTGTGTCCGTCGTGCAGCGTGGAGAAGAAGTAGTAAAGGTTGCTTTTTGTGCTTATTTTGAAATGAATCTAATAAAAATGCTTGTTTCGCAGATAAATCAAAGAAAAATTCCTAATTTTGAAACTCAAAATAAAACAAGGTGAAAATAGCGATTGTGAAATATAACGCCGGAAACGTGTTCTCTGTGGAGTGCGCGCTACGCCGTCTTGGCGTGGAGCCGGTGTTGACTGCCGATCCTGATGTGCTGCGCGCCGCCGACAAGGTGGTTTTCCCTGGTGTGGGAGAAGCGTCGTCGGCAATGACTTGTCTGCGTGGCGGCGGCCTTGACGGCGTGATACGCTCGTTGCGGCAGCCGGTGCTTGGTGTGTGTATCGGGCAGCAGCTGATGTGCCGCCATTCGGAGGAGGGCGACTGCGATTGCCTCGGCATCTTTGATGTCGACGTCAAGCGTTTTCAGCCCGCGCAGGGTTTCAAAATTCCGGAGATGGGTTGGAACACTGTCGCGGCTGTGCGCCAAAGCCGGTTGCTTGAAGGCATTGCCGACGGCAGCTATGTCTATTATGTGCATAGTTACTACGCTCCGGTTTGCGCCGACACGATAGCCGTCACTGAGTTTGCTGTGCCGTTCAGCGCGGCGATGCAGCGCGACAACTTCTATGCCACACAGTTTCATCCTGAGAAGAGTGGTGATGTCGGGTCGCGCATATTGCAAAACTTTTTGGAATTATGATAGAGATTATACCGGCAATAGATATTATCGAGGGCAAGTGCGTAAGGCTTACGCGCGGCGACTACGACACGAAGCGAGTCTATAACGAAGATCCACTTGAGGTGGCGCAGGCGATGGAGAGCGCCGGATGCCGACGGTTGCATCTGGTGGACCTTGACGGCGCGAAGGCTGCCCACATTGTAAACTATCGCACACTGGAGCGGTTGGCTTCGCGCACGTCGCTGACAATCGACTTCGGCGGCGGTCTGAAGTCTGACGACGACGCGCATGTGGCTTTCGAGTCGGGCGCGGCGATGATTACGGGCGGCAGTGTGGCGGTGAAAAGTCCGGAACTTTTCCGTGGCTGGATTGCCCGCTACGGTGCAGCCCGCATTATTCTCGGTGCCGATGTGAAGAACAAGAAAATAGCCACCGTGGGATGGACGGAGGACAGCGGCATCGACTTGATGCCGTTTGTGCGTGGATATATGGAGCGCGACGGCGTGCGCAATGTCATCACGACCGACATTGCGTGCGACGGGATGCTTGAAGGCGCGGCTGTGGACCTGTATAAGGAGATGCTCGAAGAATTGCCGGGTATAGTGCTTACGGCAAGTGGAGGCATAGGCTCGCTTGCCGACGTCGAGAGCCTTGACGCCGTCGGGGTGCCGTCGGTGATTGTGGGCAAGGCGATTTATGAAGGGCGTATATCGCTTAAGGATGTGGAACGGATTAACATGAACTGCAATGCTTGCTAAGAGAATCATACCCTGTCTTGATGTGAAAGACGACAAAACGGTAAAAGGTGTCTGCTTCGGCAATCTGCGCGATGCCGGCGATCCGGTGGAGCTCGGTCGGAGATACAGCGAGGAGGGGGCCGACGAACTGGTGTTTCTCGACATCACGGCATCGAGCCAGCGACGCAAGACGCTGGTCGACATGGTGAGCCGTGTGGCGCGCGAGGTGAATATTCCTTTCACTGTGGGCGGTGGAATAGGCAGCGTGGCTGATGTTGAGGCGTTGCTCAATGCCGGTGCCGACAAAATTTCCATCAACTCGTCGGCGTTGGCGCGTCCGGAGCTTATCGACGAGATTGCAGCCCGTTTCGGCAGCCAGGTGTGTGTCGTGGCCATCGACGCGCGCTGTGTCGACGGCGATTGGCAATGTTTCACTCACGGAGGCAGCCGTCCTGCCGGACGCGGACTGTTTGAATGGGCTGCGGAGGCTGAACACCGTGGCGCAGGAGAACTGTTGTTTACGAGTATGGACCACGACGGTGTGAAACAGGGGTTTGCCTGCGATGCTTTGGCTCGGCTGAGCGCAAGCGCGGGAATTCCCGTGATTGCGAGCGGAGGCGGCGGACGGATGGAGCATTTTGCCGAAGTGTTTGAGCTTGGCAATGCCGATGCGGCGCTGGCGGCGAGCGTGTTCCACTATAATGAGATAGGAATCGGAGAATTGAAAAAATATTTACAAGAACAGCATATCACAGTGAGATTATGAATTTGAATTTTGAAAAAATGGGCGGACTTGTTCCCGCAATCATACAGGATGCACGCACAAAGAATGTGCTGATGCTCGGTTTTATGAACAAGGAGGCGTTTGAGAAAACTCAGGCTACGGGCTTGGTGACATTTTACAGCCGCACACGCAATTGCTTGTGGACAAAAGGTGAGGAGAGCGGAAACACGTTGACGGTGGTGTCGATTGCCGACGACTGCGACAACGACACGCTGCTCATTAAAGCAATCCCGGCTGGTCCGGTGTGCCACACTGGCGCGGCGACATGCTTCTGCGATTCAAACGACTATGGCGTTGAATTTTTCGACTATCTGCAGAAATTCATCCAGCGCCGTTATGCGGAGATGCCAGAGGGATCCTACACCACTTCGCTTTTCAAAAAGGGTGTGAACCGCATGGCTCAGAAAGTGGGAGAGGAGGCTGTGGAAACGGTCATCGAGGCTACAAACGGAACCGACGACCGGTTGGTCTATGAGGCTTCCGACTTGATGTATCACCTTATCGTGCTGCTCACGTCGAAGGGGTTGTCGCTCGACGACCTGTCGCGCGAGTTGCAGAAACGTCACAAAGAATAAGAAACAATCAATATAAATCATGTCAGCAATCATTGATTATAAAAATGTGGAAGTGCTCCGTAAGGAGTTGCTCGTGTTGAAAAACGTGAACTTTCAGCTTGAGGAAGGTCAGTTCGTGTATCTGATAGGCCGTGTCGGAAGCGGTAAGAGCAGCTTGATGAAGACGATGTATGCCGAAGTGCCTATTGAAATGGGCGAGGCGAGAATCTTCGACTACGACCTGTCTGCCATCCGCCGCAAGGACGTGCCTATGCTGCGACGGCAGATTGGTGTGGTGTTCCAGGATTTCCAGCTGTTGTCTGACCGCTCGGTCTACGACAACCTGTTGTTTGTGCTTAAGGCCACGGGTTGGAAGAACAAGACCGACATCGACGAGCGTATCAATGAGGTGCTGAGTGAGGTGGGGATGGAGCACAAATCCTATAAGATGCCGCACGAGCTGTCGGGTGGCGAGCAGCAGCGCATCGCCATTGCGCGCGCTCTGCTCAACCGTCCGAAACTGATTCTTGCCGATGAGCCTACGGGCAATCTTGACCAGGAAACGGGACATCAGATCATGTCGCTGCTGCACCGCATCTGTGCGGAGGGAACGGCTGTAATTATGGCAACCCACAACATCCAGCTTACGGAGGATTTCCCTGCGAGGGTTGTGAAATGCGAGGATAAGAACGTAATAGAACTTTAATAACGATTTGATATTCGATTGAAAGCGAAAGAATGAAGGTACTGAAATTTGGCGGAACTTCTGTCGGTTCGGCGGAGCGAATCAGAAAAGTTGCCGGAATTGTGACCGGCAAGGGGAAAAATATTGTGGTGCTGTCGGCAATGGCTGGCACTACCAACACTTTGGTTGAGATTTCTGATTACCTGTACAAGAAAAATGTAAATGGAGCGCACGACATAGTAAACGCTCTTGAACTGAAATATCTTGAGACCATCGGCAGCTTGTATGACAAAGAGTCAACAAAAACGGCTGCAACGGCTGCGATAAAGGAGCGTTTCGACTATCTGCGCTCGCTTGCCAAGGCTAATTTCACGGTCTTGGAGGAGAGGGAGATTCTCGCGCAGGGCGAAATGATGTCGACTGCGATGATGCATCTCTATCTGCAGGAGCAGGGCGTGAAGTCGGTGTTGTTGCCGGCACTTGAGTATATGCGCACCGACAGCAATGGCGAGCCCGATACGGCATTTTTAAAGGCTCGCCTGTCGGAGATGCTCGACGAGCATCGGGATGCCGAAATATATATCACGCAGGGCTACATCTGCAAAAACGCTTATGGTGAGACCGACAACCTGCAGCGCGGCGGCAGCGACTATTCGGCGTCGCTCATTGGCGCTGCTGTCGGTGCGGAGGAGATTGAAATCTGGACCGACATTGACGGTATGCACAACAATGACCCGCGCTATGTTGAAAACACGCGTCCGGTGGAACGTCTGAATTTTGAGGAGGCTGCCGAGCTTGCTTATTTCGGTGCCAAGATTCTGCACCCCACATGTGTGCAGCCGGCGAAACTGAACAACATTCCCGTGCGTCTGCTCAGCACACTCGACCCGTCTGCCAAGGGCACGCTGATTGACAATATGGCGGCAGACCACACCATCAAGGCGGTGGCTGCGAAGGACGGCATCACTGCCATCCGTGTCAAGTCGAGCCGCATGCTGCTGGCTTACGGTTTCATGAGCAAGGTGTTTGAGATTTTTGAGGCGCATAAGACGCCGATAGATATGGTTACGGTGTCGGAAGTCGGTGTGTCGGTGACTGTCGACAATGAGCGGAACCTTGAGAGCATCATTGCGGAGCTGCGCAAATTCGGGACGGTGACCATCGACCACGATATGGTGATAATCTGTGTGGTGGGCGATCTTGAATGGCAAAACCGTGGCTTTGAGGCGAAGGCTTTGGCAGCTCTGAAGGACATCCCTGTGCGGATGATTTCCTATGGCGGCAGCAACTGCAACATCTCATTCCTTATCCGCAAGGATGACAAGGTGGAGGCACTCGCTAAACTGAGTGAGGAATTGTTCAACTGACAATAGGATTGTGTTATGACTACATTTCCGATTGATGAATTTAAAAACATAGAGACTCCGTTCTATTACTATGACATGGAGTTGCTCCGGCTGACTCTCGACGAGGTGAAGAAGTATGCCGGCGGAAGTAAGGTGCACTATGCGGTCAAGGCTAATGCCAATCCTCGCATCCTCGCAGCGGTGCGCGAGGCGGGATTGGGTGTGGACTGCGTGAGTGGTGGCGAGATAGAGGCGGCTCTGAATGCCGGATTCTCCGGCGGCGACATAATGTTTGCCGGGGTGGGCAAGACCGACCGCGAGATTGCGCTGGCTCTTGACGCCAACATTCATTGTTTCAACGTTGAGTCGTTGCCTGAACTGCTAAACATCAACGAGATTGCCGGAAGCAAGCACATGATGGCGCACATTGCAGTGCGCATCAATCCCAACGTGGATGCCCATACGCATCAGTATATCACAACGGGGTTGAGCGAAAATAAATTCGGCATCAATCTTGAGAATCTTGACGAGTTTGTCGAAACGGCGTTGTCGCTCGACAATATTGACCTTTGTGGTGTGCATTTCCATATAGGCTCGCAAATCACGGAGACTGGACCGTTCGTGCTACTGTGCAGGAAGGTGGGTGAAATTCTTGACCGCATGAAGGCTCTTGGGGCTGAAATCACAATAGTGGATATGGGTGGCGGTTTCGGAATTGACTACGACGATCCCGACGGCAATCCGATTCCCGACTTCGAACACTATTTTGCTGTGTTCCGCGACAATCTGCAGCTTTCTCCCGACCAGGAATTGCATTTCGAGCCGGGACGGTCGATTGTGGGGCAGTGCGGCTCGCTGATTACGCGTGTGCTTTATGTGAAGGAAGGCACAGCCAAGAAATTCGCCATTGTCGATGCCGGTATGACCGACCTCATTCGTCCGGCGTTGTATCAGGCTCATCATAAGATTGAAAATATCTCATCCTCATCAGCGGTCGACGACGTCTACGATGTCGTAGGACCAATCTGCGAGTCGTCCGACTGCTTCGGCACCGATGAGCGGCTGCCGCTGGTGCAGCGCGGCGATTTTCTCGCTTTGCGTTCGGCCGGCGCTTACGGCGAGATTATGGCATCTACCTACAACTGCCGCCGCTTGCCGGGCAGTGTGTTTTCAACAGAATTATAAAACAAAAAGACAATGAAATATTCATATCGCACCGAAGGTACTTGCTGTCAAGCCTTCGACATTGAGACAGAAGACGGCAAGGTAAAGGATGTGCAGTTCTATGGCGGTTGCAACGGCAACCTGCAGGGCATATGTGCATTGATAAAAGGAATGCCGATAGGCGACGTGATTGGGAAACTGCAGGGCATACGTTGTGGCTCCAAGCCTACATCGTGTCCTGACCAGCTCAGCCGTGCCCTCTCGCTGATTGTGGAGAAGGAAGGAAACGGGGAAAAATAGCGGAAAAGAAACGCGAAATAGTAAAAAAAGCGATAGAAAACCAACTAACAGTTGGTTTTCTATCGCTTTTTTTACTATATTTGCATCGGTATGAAGAATGTATTGACACAATTACGAAATATTCCTGTGACATCAGCGTGCATTGCGTCTCTTTATCCAAAGGTGAAGACTAAATGGAAGATGATGGAGCAGTTGGAAATGGCGGATGAAATCATCCGCCTAAAACGGAATTTGTATGTTGTCAATCCTGAGGAAACTGGTGTTAAGTTGTCAATGGGATTGATGGCCAATCATCTTCTCGCTCCGTCATATGTATCAATGTCCACGGCTCTAAGATATTATGGATTGATACCGGAAGCTGTGTATGCCACGCAGTCTGTTACTCTCAAGCCGTCAAAAGCGTTCAACACGCCATTGGGCTATTTTTCATTCACGCACATAGCCAAGGAGGCGTATCCCATAGGACTTGTGCAGATTAAGGAAGATGGAGTCACATACGTGATGGCTTCTCCGGAGAAGGCATTGTGCGACCTTGTCGCAAACACTCCGGGATTGAACCTGAGGTTTAAAACGGAAGCTATGAAGTTCTTGGAAGAAGATTTAAGGTTTGATATGGAGAGATTCGTTTCTTTCGACAGGGATATATTGGCAGCCTACACTAAAGTTGGCAAAAAAGCAAATTCAATACAGACCATTCTGAAACTATTGAACAATGAATGATATATTTCAAAATATGCTGTCGGCTTACGACTTGTCGACAGGCCAAGCTGTAAGAAATGCCACCTTTGAAGTTAATCAGCAGGTGATACTTGCAGGACTCTACCACGGAGGTTTCTTTGACAAGGCTGCCTTTTACGGGGGCACTTGCCTTCGCATTTTTCATGGGCTGCAAAGATTCAGCGAAGATATGGATTTCTCTTTGCTTGCGCCTGACGACAACTTTGATTTCACGTTGTATTTTCAGCCTGTCATTGATGAGTTTGCCGCTATCGGACGAACTGTTGACATTAAGAAGAAGAACAAAAAAAGCTTTGGTAAAGTTGAGTCTGCCTTCTTGAAAGATACAACCGAAGTTTACGACATATCATTTCAGACAGAGAAATCCATCAAAATAAAAATCGAGGTTGACATTAATCCTCCACTGAATTTTTCAACAGAACAAAAATTGTTAATGGAGCCTTGCTCGTTCATGACCAGGTGTTTTACATTGCCTGGCTTGTTTGCGGGAAAGATGCATGCTTTAGTTTACCGCGCATGGAAAAATCGTGTGAAAGGACGCGATTGGTATGATTTTGAATGGTATGTGAGAAATAGAACGCCTTTGGATTTCAAGCATCTACAGGAAAGAATTAAGGAATTTAACGGACGTGATGTAAGTAAGGATGAGTTCCTGTCAGATTTGAAAGAACGTTTGGGCAATTCGGACATAAAACAAGTAAAAGCTGATGTCGCTCCATTTGTGAAGAACCCTAAAGAACTGGAGATTTGGTCAAATGACTATTTCTTGCAGATTATGAATTTAATTAGATTTGAAGAATGAAAAAAACGACCAGCGAATTGCAATAGTAAACAATTCGCTGGTCGCTTTTTTTACCAATTAAAGGTTTATCGCTCCATCCGGGAGTCAAGACTCTGCCGCCCGAGGAAGAACGTGCGGGCGCGTATTGTCTTGGCATCGGTGGCAAACGGCTTGCTGTAGAGGGCTGATGTGGCTGTTGGCTCAGAGCCGTCGGTGGTGTAGCGGATTTCAGCCGTAGGGTATTGACTGTTCATCACAACTTTCCCTTTCACCACTTTGATGCCCGGCTGCGCCACGTGGAAACAGAATCCTGCACGCTGCAGCGACGGCAGCTCAAAGTCTGACAGGATGCGGTTGTATGCAGCCTTGGTCTGTCCGGGAAGCGGTTCTGTGTTCCAGCCTCGTTCAACAAGTCCGAAGATCTTAGGCAGCAGATAGTATTCCACCATATCGAAATTCCGGATGGTTTCCGAGAACAGTTGTCCCTGGACACCGATAATGTTGGCTTTTGCCTCAGGTAGAAGCGGCAGTTTGCCGGCTTGCTTCTCCATGTCGAGCGGAAGTCCGTCGATGGTCTTTGTCGACGACATATAGATGTTGTACGGGCGAGCGTCCCAAGAGCGGAACTCGTCGACATATCCTCCCCAATACAGTCCCGGCTCTCCTGGATGGGCGTTGTAGCACAGGTCGAAATAGAAATTGCTCACGTTGCAGAGCACCACGGGATAGCCGTTGTTGGCAACGGAGTAGGGGATGGTGTCGCCGTTCCATTCAGCCACGGTGTTCCAGCAGTTGACGGCGGCGAAGTGTGGGCGCAGCTGCTTGTCGACGTTGTCGTTATGGCGCATTGCCGCTTCCTGCCATCCTCCGATTTTGTAGCTTTTCGCTGCAATCATATCGACTATGCGGGTGATGAAGTATTCTTCAACTTCGTGAGTGGTTGTGAATCCTTTCTCTGCCATCAAACGCTGTACTGCGGGCGATTTCGCCCATGGGTTTTTAGGCACTTCGTCGCCGCCCATGTGGATGTATGGCAGCGGGACGCCTGCTTCACGATACATCAGGATAATCTCGTCAACAACTTTTTCCATCAGTCTGTAGGTGCCTTCCATCGCCGGGTTGAGCACGTTGTCGTTGTATCCTTGTGCCGACTTGTATTCAGACGTGTCGTCGTCATCCCACACTTGGAAATATCTGGCAGCCTCCGGATCAGTGTTTTCCAGATTGCGGCGGCGTGCCTTCATCGCCACGATTGCTGCGCGGGCGTGTCCCGGAGATTCGATTTCTGGAATCACTTCCACACCGCGGGCGTAGGCATAGCGCAGAAATTCCACAAAATCGGCTTTTGGAATATATCCGTTTGATGTGGTCGACAAGTCGTTGGGGTTTCCGTTGCCGGCATACGACTGGAAGAGGAAGTCGGATTCTTTCTCGGTCATTCCGCGGCGGCTGCCCACATCGGTGAGTTCCGGCAGTCCCGGTATCTCGATGCGCCAGCCCTCGTCGTCGGTAAGATGGAATTGCAGACGGTTGATTTTGTAGATTGCCAAGCGGTCGATGAGGCGCTTCACGTCGGAGAGTTGCGAGTAGTCGCGCACCACGTCGAGCATCAGTCCGCGGTAGTGTAGGTCAGGCCAGTCGCAAATAGTGGCGCATGCCACTTCGGGAGAGCCGGCGTTGCGTTCAGCCAGGCGGGCGAGTGTCTTGACTCCGTTGAGCACGGCGTCTTTTGAAACGCCACGCACGGCGATGCCGTCGGCGGCAAGCGTAATTTCGTAATATTCATTGTTTGATCGTCCTGCTATGTTGCGCGAGTCGGCGCCGCTCATCAGCGACAGGCGTACTCCGATGGTTTTTTTGCCGGTGCCGGTGAGCTTCTGCGACGCGTATGCAGCCTCGCGCTCAAGGCCGTCGTCGGCATAGACACACATTGTCGACGACAAGTCGACCGTGCCGTTTTCCGTAGCCACAGATTTCAATGCGGGAAGAATGCTGAACGGTCCCGACTGGCTTTGAGTGGCTGGGTTTACCTCCTCATTGGCGGCATAGCGCAGTTCGCCGGTAGGGAAGCCGGGAATATGTCGGAAACTGTTCCATTCCAATGGTTTCACGTTGATGCGGAGCGGACGTGCCATGGAGTCGCCGGAGAAGGCGAAGTGCGCTCCGTCGGGCGCATAACTGACGCCGCGCACCTCACCGCGGGCGCGGAAGTCGAGCACTACGGAGTCGCCGGGAGCAAGGGAGAAACCCTTGTCGGGAGTCAGTTTATAGTACCCTTGAAACACACGGCTCATTTTTATGTGACCCTGCTTGTCGAGAGGCAACGAGTTGCCCGAAAAGGCATTGTAGTAGATTGCCCAATCGTCGGCGAGGGTCGTTCCGCTTACGTTTTTGATTACAAAAGAATATGTATAGTCGCGGTTGCGGGAGTTGGTGCCGTCGAGTTGCCACGACAGCGTCACCGGACTTTCGTTGACCACTGCCGAAGCCGACAGCGAGAGCAGCAGCGCTGCGAGAGGTAAATGTCTCATAGTTGGTTTGTTTGTGATTATGTTTTATGCTAAATTTGCTTTGTCTCAATCTGGTCTGCAATGTTCTGGCAAGCATCGTCGAGCAGGTCGAGCACATTCTCGAAGCCTTCCGAGCCGCCGTAGTACGGATCGGGAATGCAGTCCCAATGGCGGTATTGTCTGAAAAATGATGCTATGCGTTTCACCTTGTCCATCTCTTCCGGAGAGTTGGCAAGCCGGCGCAGATGGTCGTAGTTGCTGTCGTCCATTGCGAGTATGAGGTCGAAGCGTTCGAAGTCGTCAGAGCAAACCTGTCGGCTGCGATGCGTCAGGTTCAGCCCCCGGCGTGTGGCGTGCACGCGCATGCGCTGGTCGGGCAGGTCGCCGGAGTGGTATGACGATATTCCGGCGGAGTCGATGAATATGCGGTCGTTCAGTCCGCGCTCGTCTACGATACGCTCCATCACACCCTGTCCGGCAGGCGATCGGCAGATGTTGCCCAAACACACGAAAAGAATCTTGTATTTCTTATTATCTTCCATAATTGTCATTGCTTTTAATGAGTGTCAATCCACCATGAGGTGGCGGTTTTTGCCGATGCAAAACTGTGTGTGCTGGGGTCGCTTACAGAAACTCCGCAGCAGCGGTCAAGCTTGATTCTGCCGGCTGAGTTTGTGTAGTAGTACGGAGTATGCACTTCGTAAACCACCGTTTTCGACAGCTGTTTCTTGAATTCGTCGAGCAATACAGCGTCGTTGCCGATAAGGCGTTCGGCATAGTCGCCGAGATCCACAAACACTGCCGGTCTGAAATAGTCGAGCCTCTGAATCGATGAAACCTCAGAATCGTCGATGGTGTGGGTGATGTTTATGCGCTTCATCAGAGCTGCGAGATTGTCCATCTCGTGGCAGTCAACCACAGACAGTGTGCCGTAAGGCATACGATAAGAGGAGTAGAAATCATAGAATCCATCGCATAAGGCCTTTAGGTCGGGAGTGCCGAGCAGGTGCTGCCCGATGTTGGCATACGGTAGTCCGGCAGCCATCATCTCGCAAGGCGACGCAACGACATAGTCGGTTAGGTGGCGCAAGTCGTAGATAGCCTCGATTGACGCCATGTAGCAGTCGTCAAACAAGATATAGTCGAAATGGAGTCCCGACATTCTGATGCCCTCGGCAAAGTCGGTCATGTCAATTTGCCAGTCCGTTTGAGTGCCGCCGAAGAAACGCGTGGGAAAACCAGCGTCGTCGCCGGCGGAAACTGTCAGCAACCGTTGCTGTTTCCCTTTTGAGGCGAAAGCCGATTTGGGCAGCCATCCATATCCATGGCATCCCACGGCCAAGGCATAGTGGGACGAAGGCGACAACGACTTCACTTCGGCAAGCATTGATGCCAGTCCGGCTGGAGTGGTTATGTCCGGGCGGTTGCCTGTTGAATATTTTTTGAGAAGGCGTCGCGATGTGGAGCCTTTCGAAGGGATGATTTCAAAAAGAGTAGCCTCGCTTTCCGATGTTGCGAAATAGACAAGCACACGCTCGCTGTAAAGACCGTTGCTGGCAATCACACTTTCCATGTCGTCGATATTTTTCGACAGATATTCTGTGAGGTCGCCAGTCCAGGGCATAAACATAAGAAGCGTTTTGTTGACGGCGGTAGGCTTTTGTTCGGGTGAATCTTCGCAAGCCTGCATCCCTGTTGCCAGAATGCAGACCAACCCAATGATTAATGTTTTTATAAATGCTCTCATATGTAATGCAAAGATAGTGCAAGGTGAGCGAAAAACATTCAAGCTCGCTTGAAAATGTTTTTCCGAACCGCCGCCTATGTTATGAAAAGATAGTGCAAGGTGAGCGAAAAACATTCAAACTTGTTTGAAAATGTTTTTCCGAACCGCCGCCTGACTTATTAGGTGGTAGATTTCGCTTGTGGCTGTCGGATTGATGCGAATATTTCGCTTTTGACAGCAGATTGCTCGGATTCGTGGCAAAAGTATAGATAATTTGGGAAAATATGGCAAAATGAAATAAAAAATTAAATTTTGCTGAAAATATTTTGGAGATAAGAATATTCTGCTTACCTTTGTGGCATCAAAAACAGCAATTGACTTGCAAAATGAGCAAATTGAACTTCACAAAGATGCATGGCGCAGGCAACGACTACATATATATTGACTGTATGAAGTCGTGTCCGGCAGACTTGCCGGCTCTGTCCAGAAGGCTGAGCGACCGCCATACGGGAGTGGGTGCCGACGGGATGGTGCTGATAATGCCGTCGGAGATAGCCGATTTCCGTATGCGCATGTTCAATGCTGATGGATCGGAAGGCTTGATGTGTGGCAATGCCGCACGCTGCGTCGGAAAATACGTCTTTGAGAAGGGGCTTACCGACAAGAAACGAATTGCGCTTGAAACGCCGTCGGGCGTGAGGACGCTATGTTTGCATTTTGATGGGACGGCAGTCGACCGTGTCACGGTCGATATGGGTTGCCCGGTTCTGGAACCCTCGCGCATCCCGGTGCATTCCTCTTGTGCGGAGGATATTGAGATTGCAACAAGTTTTGGGGCAACAGCCCTTACCGCCGTGTCGATGGGAAATCCTCACGGCGTTGTTTTTTGCAAATTGGCAGATGTCAATGTTGAGGGATTGGGAAAAGAGTTGGAGACCAACGCTGTGTTTCCCGACCGTGCCAACATCGAATTTGTTGAGGTCGCAGCCCCCGACAGCCTTCTGATGCACGTGTGGGAACGGGGCAGCGGCGAGACGCAGGCTTGCGGCAGCGGCGCTTGTGCCGCAGTGGTTGCCGGCGTGCTGACAGGGCGCTGTGCGCGGCATTGCAGTGTCAGCCTTCCTGGAGGATGTCTCGACGTGGAATGGCGCGAGGCTGACAACAAAGTGTATCTCACCGGACCGGCACAGTTCGTGTTTGAAGGAACGGTGGATGTGTGAAAATAGGAAAACGGTAAAAAAGATAACTATTCAAAAAAATTGTTATGTCAACATTAAGATTTAAAGTGGTAGAAGAGGCCTACGGACGCAAAGCGGTGCCGGTGGCTATCCCGAGCGAACGTCCGAATGAATACTATGGCAAGTATGTATTCAACCGTGCGCAGATGTATAAATATCTTGACAAGGACACCTATGATGCTCTCGTTTATGCCATCGACAATAAGGAGCCGTTGAGCCGCCGCCTCGCCGACCGCGTGGCTGCCGGCATGAAGCAGTGGGCTATGGATAATGGCGCGCGCCATTACTCACATTGGTTCCATCCGCTGACCGACGGAACAGCCGAGAAGCATGACGGATTTATCGAGCATGACGGCAAAGGTGGTGTGGTCGAGGAATTTTCTGGCAAATTGCTCGTGCAGCAGGAACCTGATGCGTCAAGTTTCCCGAACGGCGGAATCCGCAACACGTTCGAGGCTCGCGGATATTCGGCATGGGACATTTCTTCTCCTGCTTTCATCATTGACCATACATTGTGTATCCCTACGATTTTCATCTCATACACAGGAGAGTCGCTCGACTACAAAACACCGCTTTTGCGTGCGCTCAACAGCGTGGACAAGGCTGGTGCGGCGGTAGCGCGATATTTTGATGAAAACGTAAAGCATGTTATCTCTTACCTCGGCTGGGAGCAGGAATATTTCTTGGTCGACAAGGCGCTTTATGCCGCACGTCCCGACTTGGTGATGACCGGACGCACGCTGATGGGCCACGAAAGTGCTAAAAACCAGCAGCTTGAGGACCATTACTTTGGATCGATTCCATCGCGTGTGGAGGCATTCATGCTCGACCTTGAGATTGAATGCCACAAACTTGGCATCCCTGCAAAGACCCGCCACAACGAGGTGGCTCCAAACCAGTTTGAACTTGCCCCGGTTTATGAGGAGACCAATCTTGCCAACGACCACAACCTGTTGCTGATGTCATTGATGACAGAGGTGGCTCATCGTCATAACTTTGAGGTGCTGCTCCACGAGAAGCCTTTTGCGGGCGTCAACGGCTCTGGAAAGCACAACAACTGGAGCCTTGGCACCGACACTGGCGCAATGCTGTTCAGCCCTGGAAAAACGCCGAAGGACAATCTCCAGTTTATCACATTCCTTGCCAATGTAATGGCGGCAGTGCAGCGTCACAATGGCTTGCTGAAGGCTTCCATTGCCTCTGCAACCAATGAGCACCGTCTGGGTGCCAACGAGGCGCCGCCTGCAATCATCTCAATGTTTCTCGGCGCACAGATTACAGACGTTATAGACCGTCTGCTTGATACCGATGTGGACGACGACATAGCATTCTCTGCAAAAGAGGGTATGAAGCTGAAAAACGTGTCGCAGATTCCGGAACTGCTTGTCGACAATACCGACCGCAACCGTACGTCGCCATTCGCATTTACAGGCAACCGTTTTGAATTCCGCGCACTGGGCTCTTCTGCCAACTGTGCTTCGGCGATGATTGCCCTCAATGCTGCTGTGGCTGACCAGCTGACAAAATTCAAGGAGGCTGTCGACGCACGCATCGCTGCCGGCGAAATCAAGGAGCGCGCCATCCTTGAGGAGGCAAAGAAACTGTTCCGCGAGAACAAGGCAATACATTTCGACGGCAACGGCTACAGCGACGAGTGGAAAGAGGAGGCAGCGCGCCGCGGTCTTGACTGCGAGGCAAGCGTGCCGCGCATCTTCGACGCTTATCTGAAGCCAGAAAGTGTGGAGATGTTCAAGAAAACGGGTGTGTTTACCGATGTTGAACTCGAGGCACGCAACGAGGTGAAGTGGGAGATGTATACAAAGAAACTTCAGATTGAGGCTCGTGTGCTCGGCGATTTGGCAATCAACCATATAATTCCTGTGGCAACACGCTATCAGTCGCTGTTGCTCGACAATGTGATGAAAATCAAGTCGATATTCGACGGCGACGATTCAGGATTGGCTGAGCAGGAGAAGGAAACCATCAGGAAGATTGCAAAACACATGTATGTAATCAAAGACGAGGTGACAAAGATGGTGAATGCGCGCAAGGATGCCAACAAGGTGGAGAACGAGCGCGAGAAGGCTATCCTCTACCATGACACGGTGAAGCCGTGTATGGACGTGGTGCGCTACCATATCGACAAGCTCGAACTGATGGTTGACAACGAGATGTGGCCTTTGCCAAAATATAGAGAACTTTTGTTTATTCGCTAAAAGTCTGAATGGAACAAATTAAGCATGAATGTGGTGTGGCAATGGTAAGGCTTCTGAAGCCTCTTCGCCACTACTACGAAAAATATGGTGCATACACTTACGGGCTCAACAAGCTCTATCTGTTGATGGAGAAGCAGCACAACCGCGGTCAGGAGGCCGCGGGTGTGGGCTGTGTCAAACTCAATGTGGAGCCCGGAAGTGAATACATCAATCGTGAGCGTGCCCTTGGTTCTGGTGCAATCCAGGAGATTTTCGACAAGGTGAACCGTGAGATTGATGCGGCTATGCACTGTGAGGAGTCGATTGAGAATGTCCCGTATATAGGTGAGCTATATATGGGGCATTTACGTTACAGCACGACGGGTAAGTCGGGGATGAGCTATGTGCATCCGTTCTTGCGCCGCAACAATTGGCGCTCGCGCAACTTGCTGTTGTGCGGCAACTTCAATATGACCAACGTTGACCAGATTTTCAACACGGTGGTGAGCCAGGGACAGCATCCGCGCATATATTCCGACACGTTTATAATCCTTGAGCAACTCGGCCATGCGCTCGACATGGAGCACGACAGATTGTATCGTGAATATCGCGACAAGGCTGCCGACGGAAACGGGCTTGCGCGCCTGATTGAGGACAATATCAATGTGGACAACATCCTTCGCGACCAGGCGCGTCTGTGGGACGGAGGTTTCGTGATTTGCGGTATGACGGGTTCTGGCGATATGTTTGCCTTGCGCGACAGCAAGGGCATACGTCCGGCTTTCTATTATCACGACGATGAGATTGTGGTGGTGGCTTCGGAGCGTCCGGTGATTCAGACGGTGCTGAATGTTGGGGTCGACGATGTGAAGGAACTGACGCCGGGTTCGGCTTTGATTGTGGGCAAGAACGGCGGTATTTCTGTCGACGACATTCTCGGAGAGGGCGAGAACCGGAGGTGCTCGTTTGAACGGATCTATTTCTCGCGCGGTAGCGACAAGGATATCTATAAAGAGCGCAAGGCATTGGGCGAAAACGTGGTGCCCGACCTGCTTGAGGCGGTGGGACACGACCTCGACAATACGGTATTTTCGTTTATTCCCAACACTGCCGAGGTGGCGTTCTACGGCATGATGGAGGGCTTGGAGGCTCGCCTCGCAAAGCAGAAGGCTGATGCTATAAAGGCGCTCGATGCGTCGGCTGCCGACTACGACCGGCGGTTGGCTGAAATTCTTAACAAGCGTCTGCGTCAGGAGAAGGTGGCGATAAAGGATATTAAACTGCGCACGTTTATTGCCGAGGGCGCTTCGCGCAACGACCTTGCGGCACACGTCTATGATGTGACTTACGGTGTGGTGCGCGAAACGGACAATCTGGTGGTTATCGACGACAGCATTGTGCGCGGCACTACGTTGAAGCAGTCAATTATTCGTATGCTCGACCGTCTGAACCCGAAAAAGATTGTCGTGGTGTCGTCGTCGCCGCAGGTGCGCTATCCAGACTGCTATGGCATCGACATGTCGCGTATGGGCGAGTTCATCGCTTTCAAAGCGGCAATTGAGCTGCTGAAAGACAGGGGGATGCAGAGTGTAATCGACGAGACTTATGCCGAATGCCTGCGACAGCTGGAATTGCCTATGGATGAGATGGAGAATGCGGTGAAACGCATCTATGCGCCGTTTACCGACCGCGAGATTTCTCGAAAAATGGCGGAGATGCTCACCCCTGCCGGTACTCGAGCCGAGGTGGAGATTGTCTATCAGTCAATCGACGGTCTGCACCGAGCCATCACGTCGTGTCCGGGCGACTGGTATTTCTCTGGCGACTATCCTACTCCTGGTGGGAACCGTCTTGTCGACCAGGCTTTTGTAAACTATTACGAGGGTAACGCCGACAAGCGTTGATATAATAAATCTTGAATTGATGCGTTAAAGTCATTGGGAGCATACGCTCTCAATGACTTTTATTTACATAATGGATATGAATAAAATAGGACTTATATTGGGAGGCGTGGCTGTGGCTGTGAATGCTGCTGCCGAACTTCCGCAACTGACTTATCCTGTGGCTGAGCGTCAGGATGTGGTCGATGATTATTTCGGCACGAAGGTGGCCGATCCATATCGGTGGCTTGAAAACGACACATCGGCGCAGACGGCTGCCTGGGTGGCTGCCCAGCGCGAACTGACCGACAAGTATCTCGAGGCGTTGCCTTATCGCAAACAGATTGCCGGCGAGCTGCGCAATTTGCTCGATATGGAGCAGATTGGCGCTCCGACAAAGAAAAAAGGCAAGTATTATTATTTCTACAACAGCGGATTGCAGAATCAGTCGGTGCTTTATGTGGCTGACAAGCCGGGTGAGCGCGGACGGGTGTTGCTCGACCCCAACACGCTTTCTTCGGAGGGCACGGTGGCGCTGCTTGGCATCGAGTTTTCGGAAGACGGAAAGTATATGCTTTATGCCGTCTCGCGCAACGGCTCTGACTGGGAGGAGATCTTCGTGCGCGACCTTGCTACGGGTAAGGACTTGCCCGACCATATCAAATGGGTGAAAGCCTCGATTACGTCGTGGTATAAAGACGGTTTCTTCTATAGCGCATACGATGCTCCTGCCGACGGCAAGGAGTATTCTAACGCAAACGAGAATCAGAAAGTATACTATCATAAACTTGGCACGGAACAGAGCGACGACCAGCTCGTGTTCAGTGATGAGCGCTATCCGCAACGTTTCTTCATGGCTCAGCCCGACGAGGATTCCGATTTGCTGTTTCTCTATGTCGAGGCGGCTGGAAACGGACAGGGACTTTATGTGAAAAGCCTGAAGAAGCAGGATGCTGAATTTACCTGCATCAACGACCAGTTCGATTACAGTTGCGGCGTTGTGGGCGTGGTGAAAAACAAGATATACATGATGACCAATCTTGGCGCGCCGAAGGGTCGTCTGGTGGTTGCCGATGTGAAAAATCCGGGCTCGGCAAATTGGAAAACGGTGCTTCCTGAAACTTCCGATGTGCTGTCGAGCGTGCAGATTGTCAACGGTAAGCTTGTGGCTGTCTACGACAAAGATGCGTCAAACCATGCTTATGTCTACAATCTCGATGGCAAGTTGCTCCATGAGGTGGCGTTGCCGGCGGTGGGAACAGTGTCGTTCAATGGCTCGGCAAAGAGCAAGGATGTCTATTACACATTCTCTTCGTTTGTCTATCCGCCGACGGTCTACAGCTACGATATCGACAAGAATGTCTCGACGGTCTACAGCCAGCCGAAGGTGAATTTCAAACCGGAGGACTATGTGACCGAACAGGTGTTTTTCTCAAGCAAGGACGGAACGAAGGTGCCGATGACGCTCACTTACAAGAAGGGGCTGAAGCGCGACGGCAGCAATCCTTTGTGGATTTACGGCTACGGCGGCTTCAACATCACGCTGTATCCGTCTTACAAGGCGCGCCGCATGTTTATGCTTGAAAACGGGTTTGTCTATGCACAGGTCAACTTGCGTGGCGGAAACGAATATGGCGAGGATTGGCATGTGGCTGGCACGAAGATGCAGAAGCAGAACGTGTTTGACGATTTTATCGCCGCTGCCGAATGGTGTGTCGACAATGGCTACACGAGCAAGAACCGCATCGTGGCAGAGGGTGGCTCTAACGGCGGACTCCTTGTCGGTGCGTGTGTCAACCAGCGTCCCGACCTGTATCGTGTGGCGTTCCCAATGGTGGGCGTGATGGACATGTTGCGCTATCACAAGTTTACAATCGGTTGGAACTGGGCGCACGACTACGGCACAAGTGCCGACAGCAAGGAGATGTTTGAATATCTGAAGGCTTACTCGCCGTTGCACAACATCAAGAACGACGGGACGCGCTATCCGGCGATTATGGTGACTACTGCCGACCACGACGACCGTGTGGTGCCGGCTCACTCGTTTAAATATGCCGCTATGCTTCAGGCAAGCGACACGGGCGACCAGCCCAAGCTGATACGGATTGAGAGCAATGCGGGACACGGTGGCGGTATGCCTACGGAGAAGGTGATTGCTGAATATGCCGATGTCTATGCGTTTGCAATGCATATTCTTGGACTTAAACCTGTGGTTGAGGAATAAGTGATGAAGAAACAAATACTGACAATGGGACTGGCGGTTATGGCTTCTGTGGCTTCGGCTGCCAGTCCTGCTTTTACGACGGCGGCGGAGCGGGTCGACTCGCTGATGCGCTGCCTTTTCCACGATGGCGAGCCGGGGGCGGCTGTCGTGGTGGCGAAAAACGATGATGTGATTGTCGACAGCGGATATGGCGTGGCCGACATTGTGACGGGCGATCGGATTGACGGCAACACGATGTTTAACATTGCGTCGATTTCAAAGCAGTTTACGGTGGCTGGCGTGTTGTCGCTTGCCGACCGCGGGTTGTTGCGTGCCGACAATGCGGTGGCTGATTTCTTGCCTTATGAAAGTGGCCAGTGGCGTAAAATCCGGCTGTCGCATCTGATGAGCCATTCGTCGGGGGTGATTGACGCGCGTCCGCGCACCGACCGCCAATGGATGCTCCATGCCACCGATAAGGAGAGCGTGGCTTATATGGACACGTTGCGGCAGTTCCGCTTTGAGCCTGGTGAGGCTTACGAATACATCAACCCTACGTTTCAAGTGCTTGAATGCGTGATTGAAAAGGTGTCGGGACTGGCGTTCGACGACTATCAGCAGCGTTATGTCTTTGACCGTGCCGGTCTGCGCCACACCACTTATTTCGAGCCGCAGAAGCGGATTCCGCGGATGGCGCATGCCTATCAGACTGGGACTGGCGGTGGTGAGCAGGATTTCGCCGGCAAGGAGGTGTATCTGGGACGCACTGTCGTTGAGGGGTCGCCGTGGAAGGAGTGCGACTATGGCGAGGAGACGTTTTTCGCCACCAAAGCCGATGGCGGGATATACTCGTCAACCCATGAGATGCTGCAGTGGATGCGGGCGTTGGAGCGGGGCGAGGTGATAAGTCAGGAGGCTTTGGCTCTGGCTTATGCTCCCCACACGCTGGTGAGCGGCAGCCGGTGGAGCGACTATCAGAACCGCCCGAATACGTGGTATGGCTACGGATTCTTCATCGACCGCACTCCGGGGGAGCCTGTGAAGATTTATCACACTGGCGACAACGGCGGTTTTCAGAACTATGCCGCCTCGTTTCCGTCGTGTGGTGTGAAAGTGATTGTTTTTGCCAACCGCAACGACTTCGACCGCTGGACGCTTGTGCGCCAGATTGACCGCATCCTTCGGGAGGAAGGCGTGCTGGAATAGGCGTCGATGGCCTATTCCGCGCCTATCTGCCGGAGCATCTCGGCTGTTGTGGCGTGGCGGCGGCCATTGAGGTCGCTGAGAAAGCGGTTTTCGCTGTCGGGAGGCATCTGCCGGGCATTGTCGAAACGGTCGGGACGGGTGATGTGGGTGACAACCACGCGCTGCACGTGCGACCGTGGGCAGCTGCCGATGCTGTATCCCATGTTGCGGTTGTCATTGCCGGGGCCGTTGCTGCTCCAATAGCGGATGTCGCCGTTGGGCTCATATCCGAGAAACACTACGCTGTGGCCGCGTTCCTGGTCGTCGCTTGCCACGTTGTTGCATCCTATCACCGCACCGCTGTCGCTTCCCGACGGGTTGCGGTTCCAGAACAGCTTCATGAAGTCGCCCGGCGTCGCTTTGTCCCAGACGCTGTCGGCTGCCCATTCCTCGTCGGAGAGGTAGCGTTCGTTGTCGCTCTCGCGGTTGCGTTCGGAATATGCTCCGCGAAACGCGGCGATGCTGTTGCCGGCGCCAAGTTCATGCACAAGCACTCCCAGCCCTGGGCCGTTGGCATTGGCGCGTCCCCAGAATCCGAATCCGTCGTCCTCCGTGGCGAGCGGACGCATATTCTCCCATGCCTCGCGCGAGATGTTGTTGTCGGTGTCCCACATCAACAGGGCTTTTATCAGCACGGCATAGGTGGCGCTGGAGCAGAACGACGGTTGGGCGAGGGCGGGCGTGAACGACGGCCGGTTGTCTGCACTGTCCATCTGGAATGCCTCGTTGAGCGCTTGTATTGTCGTTTTTGAGAAATCGGCGTTCGGGCGGCCTCCGGTATAGTATCCGCCGCGTTCGGGAAACGAGTCGACGGCGGCGAGCACGCATTCATTCCAATCGGTTGCCGATGCGCGCAGACCAGATATGCACATCGCGGCAATGGCGATGGCAGTGGCAAATATCCTCATAGCGGTAGTTCCTTTTTTTTGACGTTCAAAGGTATGCTTTTTCGGCGAAATTACAAAAAAAGAATCTTCTCCTCTTTGGCAAGGTTCAGCAGGCGTGTTCTGACAGATTTTCCTATATTCTTTGTCACAGTCTTGTTTCTAAATATATAGTCAATATATTTTTTACTCTTTTGCCGGAGTGTGGGGGCGTTGCAGCTCTTTGATGGAGGCGAAGTAGGGGGTGGTGTGCTGTCTGCCGCCGGGCAGGTCGGCAATGTCGACGGTGGTAATCGGTGTGTCGGATTTCAAGCTGAAGCCGAGATAGTGGAACCCGGTTGGTGAGAATCCCATCTCGCGCAGTGTCTGCGCGTTGAAATATCTCGGACCATTGCCGTCGAGCGGCAACAGCATTCTGTTCTGTCCGTTGTGGAGCAGCAGATATTTTGCTTTCTCGCATCCCGGCACGAGGTTGATTGAGCCACGCTCGTTGCCTGTGCGCACGTAGTACAGCCGTCGTGAAAGGATTGTAGGCAGCATGGCAGTTTCGTAGTAGCCAACCAGAACGAGGTCGTCGGGACGGGCGTATGAGAGTCCGTGTTGCGGGATGGAATCACGGATTTGTTCGTAGGCGGATTGTCCGACAAGAATCTTTGTCAGATGCTCAAACAGCAGACTGCCCTCATTGTCGGGGTCGTTGTGGTCGGGCAGGAGCGGAAACGCGCCGATGTTGACCGTTTCGATGCTTTTGAAGAAGTAGCGGTTGCGCACGGCTTCATCGTCGCCTCTGCCGGGAAACAGTATGTAACCTCCGATAATCTCTTTTGCCGAGTGGAGGCGTACGTTCTCCACCTTGTTGCCATAATAGATGGCATCGCGGTAGCGGTGCATCTGGTTGATGGCGTCGCTCGGTGGATAGTCGGCGGCACGGAGTGCGTTGATTTCATCTTTGTCCTCTTTCGAGAATTCGTTGTCGTCACACACCCGATACTTTGCATCGAAGAGGTAGGTGAGTTCAAATCCGTCGGGCTTGCGTATGGTGAGCACTATGTCGGGGCGGTTGTTGGTGGTGGCTGTGTGCACGTCGCCGCTGGTGCGGTTGTAGGTGTGCTGGTAGTGCAGCCTTATCTCGTCCTCGTTTTTGCGGTAGTATACGGTGTGCTCTTGGCTGTTGTCGGTGAACGGCTCGATCATCGGCATCGGATTCTCAACGATTTCATCATTGTTGCCGAAGTGCAGACTCAGAATTTTTGCCACCATCTGGCGCATCTTCAGGAAGCACCACAGTTCATAGAGTTCCCATATTGGACGGGTTCCGATTTGTGTGCTGCCGTTGAAGAGCTCGATGCCTTTCTGAAGCATAATCCAGTAGCGGTACACCTGCGAGTAGCCGGTGCGCTTCTGCAGCACCAGGCTCTCGGTGCGCAGAGGTTCGGATTTGAGCCAGCGCAGCAGCGGTGATTGGGAGAGTTTGCGCAGTTTTATAGCATACTCGTCGAGCGTATTCAGTTCCGAGTCAGTGATTTCATTGCCGTGATTGCGGATGTGGTCAAACACCTTGGCGAGTCGGCGGCTGATGCGTTCAAGCGAGAATTTTACGAAGCGGTTCTCGGCGGTGTCGCAGGTGTTGATGGTGGCTTCGTGGCGGAAATAGTCGCGGCCGAGAGTGCCGCGGTTTTCGCTTTGCGCATATTTCTGAGCCATTGCCGGAGTCCAGCGCTTTATGCGGTCGGCATGGCTGTAGTGCACCTCTTTCGTTTCCCGCAGATGCGGACGTGTGACGATATAGGTGACGGCTTTGATATAATTGTCGATCACTTGTCGGAAAATCGACAGCCAAATCACGTCGTTGTCTGTGCGGCCGCCTTTGTCGAGGCTTTGCACGGTCTTGGTGAGATACTGGAATACGATTTCGTTGTATTCGCGGTTTATGTCGTTGAGGATGTGCAGATAGTCGTCCTTCGTGTCGAGTTTGGGTGAAACCACGCGAAATGCGAACGTGTCGGTGCGCTCTGCCATACCCACGGGCTTGTATCGGTAGGAGAGCTCAAAGATGCCGGGTTCGTTGAGAAACGACAGCGGCGCGGTGAGCACCCACTTGTTGTCGCCCACGCTGATTGCTGTGAAAAGGTCGCTCACTTCTTTGAGCTTATGCACCACGCGAGGCTCCGATTCGATGTCGCTGAGGTAGATGTTCACGTTGTAGACCGCCGTCTCGTAGAAGACGGGCGGCAGGTTGTCCCATTGCATGGCGGCCTCTTCCCCTGCGTCGGTAAGCCGGTGGCTCTGAGAGGGAATGGCGATGGCAAGTCGGCCGGCAAGCGACGAGCGGTAGCTGCAATATCTTGACGCGTTTTCACCAACGCGTGCGCTGAACCTCCGCCAGCAGTTTGCTGTGTCGGCGGCGGTGCTTGCCTTTATTGCCACTTTGCCGTCGGCGCTTTGGAAAGAGAGTACTGCCATGGCTTCTGTTTTTTTTACGGCCAGAAACAGGTGAAGTGTGCCTGTGGCAGACGCTCCTGCATCTCGGCGATTTTCCTGCTTGCCTGCGGATAGTTTTCCGTAAACTGGGCAAGCGCTTTGAGTGGCTTGTCGAGCAGGTCTTCGTCGCCCTCGATGCGTGGCAGCACTTTCATCATCAGTATGGCATCCATTGCCTGTGCCAGCAATGCCTCGGCTGCCTCGTCGGGGTTCTCTTCGCGGAGCGAGAAGAAATAGAGTATCAGCTCGTTCTGCACGCGGTATGCTATTTTAAACGGTGTGCCGTTAAGCGCGGAGTTGAGCGAATGGAGCAGCCCGGGGACGTTCTCTTTTAAGTAGGCGGCATCCTCCGCCCTGAGTATCGACAACGCTTCGGAGGCTTGCACCACCTTGGGCAGAAACAGTTCTTTCGGCTGTGGATTGTCGTAATAGTGCAGGGCGTCGCCTCCCTCGAAGAAGTTTTTAAACGGCGTTTCTGCGTCTTCAATGTTCATCTCGATTGTCATTGCGCGGTCAATCACCTTGCGTGAGAACTGGTGTGTGGTCTCGTCCATATTCACCGTGCCTACAACTATCAGGTTGCTCGGCAGGCGGAGACCGTCATTTTTCAATCGGTCGTAGACCGCCTTGTATGTTTCGGTGTCGGTGATGTCCAAATCGCGGTGCAGCTGGTCGGCATATTTGCTGAAGATGTCCGCTTTAATGAGCGGCTCGCTTGTGATGGTGCCGTCGGAAAGGAGCTTGCGGCTCTCAAGTACGCTTAGAAATTCGGCAAAGTATTGCTCCACAGGCGCAAGGTTCATCTCGTCCATACACACGAAAAACGGCACGTCGGGATAGCGCATAGCCTTGACAAGAAAGCGCACAAACGGAGTCACAACATAGTGCGGACCGCCAATCTCGCTTTCGTAGCCGAGCAGCTCGCTGCTGTCGTGCCAGTTGGGCTTCACCTCTATCAGCTCATAGTTGCCCGGAGCGGTCTTGTCGCTGCGCAATGCCGGGATGTCCGGACAACTTTCAAAAGCCATCTGCTTCACAATCCGGCTCTTTCCCGTCCCCGATATGCCCGCCAACAACAAAAACGGCTTCGTCCGCATGGCGGTAAGTAAGTCCTCATAATTCGCGGCACTATCTTCTGCTGTCGATATTGTTTTTGTTGGATTAAAATTGAAATCTTCATAAAAGCAAACGCCATATTTGCGTTCTTTAATGACTTTATAGAGATTTCGCATTTTTGAAAGCTCGACAGTATAACTTTCTGGGATTTTGCTCAAAGTGCAAAGGTCTTTAAGCTTAACATTAAAGAGGTACGAACCATATTTTAGACCAAATAAATGTAAGCCGACATAACTTAAGTCATTGTACATATCAGACAGAATCTTAGCGAGCTCTTCTATTGTATACGATTCTTTTAGTGATCGAATTATCGCATAATTTACTGTCGTAGATTTTTGGGCATCTATAGGATGGGAGAATTCGTCCTTTAATAAATTTAGAGCATCATTATGCTCTGCGAGAAATTTACAAAGTTCTGCAACAAAACCTTGTGAAGCATTAACCAAATGGGCAAGGGAAAGAATTGGGGAAACGAAAAAATCATTACGGTCAATTGATTTCCCTCCTCCCCACCATGAATAATCAGAAATGAATTTTACTAACCATTCTCGGTCAGAACCATTGTAGTTTACGTTATCAAATAGTTTGTTAGCGTCATCTTCTTTATCAACTACATCACGAAGTGTGTTTTTTGCAATTTCAAGGGAGTCAAGCTTAAGAATGTCAAAAACTTTCTGCTTATATGATACTATCATATTATAGTAATTGGTCATATACGCTGCGATATAGAACCATTGATTTGGGAAAATGATATTTAACCCAGGAGTGCGCTCTACAAGGACGCATGTATAGTTTTGGTAATCTAAACGAGTGCCATCAAAACTTGGAACAGCCTCTTTAAATGAGGCTGGGAGTGTACGTTCTGTGGTGAAAATACTTGAGTTAAAGCCCTCTCGAGTCTTTAGCATTAAATCATGTAAATTGATTAATTCCATAATATCAGCTTAAAAGTTGTTTGACAATTTCAAGAGCAAGCCTTTTCACAACAGGTACAGCCACGCTATTCCCAAATTGCCGATAGGCTTCTTTTGAAGATACTACAATTTTAAAAGGTATGTTATCAGGGGTGTTAAGTGACTTCTCTGGATTTTGCCACCCAGCACCTTCGATATTATAGCCCTGTAAACGTCCAGCTTCTACAGGGGTAAGGCGACGAGGATTTAGGCCTTTGTCGCTTTGGTCGATAAGAATCTCGCTGCCATCTTTCCAATAGCGGGCAGAAATTGTACTACTATATATGCTGTCTGCTTTGAATAAACTATATCCAAAGCCTTTTCCTGCAAGACGATTTCTCTCCTTTCTGTTTTGATGTCCAATCCACATCCTATCACTAATTGTGTATTTTGGGTCACGAGAACTATCAGGCTCAAAAACATCACCGACGTGTGTCTCTATACAATTCTTAACTAATTTTTTCTTGTCAAAAATTGATGCGCCAGATTTGTCTATGCCAAGAGGAAAACAGAAAGATTTAGCATTGATTATTTGTTTATACCAGGCAATGATGAATAGACGTTCCCTGTTTTGGGGAACGCCAAAGTATTTAGCGTTAACGACTTCGTAAGAGTAGCTATAACCAAGCTCTTCAAGAGTTGCAAGGATTACTTGTAATGTTTGTCCTTTATCATGATTCTTCAAGCCCTTAACATTTTCCAAGAAAAGAATTCTTGGTGGATTTCCTGTTTCGATTTTATGCTTTATAATATTCGCTATATTAAAAAACAAAGTGCCTCTTGTGTCTTCAAAACCTTTTCGTAGGCCTGCAATTGAAAACGGTTGGCAAGGAAAACCACCGCAGCAAATGTCAAAATCTGGAATGTCTTGAGGGTCAGCTATCGTTATATCTTCATTAAAAAAACGATAATTGTTAGCAAACAAATCGGGAGAAATATTTTTATAATTAGCTTCGTATGAAATGCGAGCGTTTTTATCACATTCGCTGGCAAATACGCATTTCATACCTACTGAATGGAGTGCTTGATGAAATCCGCCGATTCCGGCAAACAAGTCAATGAAAGTATACATTTTAGGCTTTCATTTTTATTGTTTGTTGATGTACATTGTTGTGTGATAGGAAGTTATCGTCTATTCTGCTCATCTGTGCCGTTTCTTAGTTAGAAACCGACAGGTGAGACACAGACAGAAAGTGCTGATTTACAGCATATAATAGAAAAATCAGGGCTTGATTGCATGCGGTTTTGGCCGAATAGTCAAGGAGTGGATGCGTGATGGCAAATGCGTGTTTTTGCTATGGGCGGGAGTGAGGTTTTCGTTGGCGTAAAGCGATGTATTAGTAACAAATAGCGTGGCTGACAGGCGGTTAGTCCCTATGGTATGTGCTTGGCAAATTGTGCAGATTTCGTTCGGGAAACCCTTTGTATTTGTGAGTTTTTTATCTTAACTTTGCCGTTTAAAGTAACAGTTCTAACTAAGAAACGGCACAGCCGTGTGCTTCTCGGTATTCACTGAGGGTTTTCTCTGACGAAAAATGTTTTTATTGGGTGCTTCTCTGGGGAAGTAGCGCATCTTCGAAGCGCGCCGGCGGCGCGAGTCTCCCGTCTGCTTGATATGATGTCGGTGATGGCAGGTGCTTCAGCGGCGATGCTCCGCAACGCATAGAGCCGACGCGAGCAACCCCCCGACGCTGTCGGGGGTTAACTGAATACGTGACCGCTTCCGCGGTCATCCGCCCAGCTTGGCGCGGTGCAGCAGGAGTATGCAATCTATGATGCGGAGCTGTAGATGATGGGCGCTGATGCCGCGGAGATGTGATGGAGGAGAGAGCAGGGATACTGTTATGGAAGTCCGCAACGCGGACTCGCTTTCAGTTAACCCCGGACCGCGTCCGGGGCTTGGATGAAGTAGCGGTCTGCACCGCGACGCGGTGCCGCTGGCGACAACGAGGTGATGGCCTGAGCGTCAGCGGCGATGCTCCGCAACGCATAGAGCCGATGCGAGCAACCCCCCGACGCTGTCAGGGGTTGACTGAATACGTGACCGCTCCCGCGGTCATCCGCCCTGCTTGGTGCGGTGTCGCTGGTGTGCACAAAAAAACAGCCGCCACGAGCGAATCGTGACGGCTGTTATGCAGTTATATCCTTGCTTATTTCTTGGCAGGAGTTGTTGCTGGAGTTGTAGCCGGAGTTGCCGGAGCGTCCTTGAGGTTGAGTTTCGCCTTAACCAAAGGAGTCACGTCGTTGGCAGTCGGGTTTTTGTAGATCACCTGAGAGTCCTCGAGGATGTATGTGTATCCGTTCTCGTCGCCAACGGCTTTGATTGCAGTGTTGATTTTCTCATAGATAGGAGCCATGAGTTTCTGCTGCTGCTGTTGGATATCCTGGTTTGCAACCTGCTCGAAAGTCTGGATTTTCTGACCGAGTTCGTTCAGTTCCTGTTCGCGGCGCTGTTTGATAGTCTCTGGGGTATCTTTCGCCAAAGCTTGGTATTCCTGAAGTTTCTTGTTGAATTCTTCCTGAAGGGCTTTGTATTCTGTTTGATATTTCTTGTTGACTTCTTCAAGCGAAGCCTGTGCTGTTTTGAGTTCAGGCATAAGGGTGAATACTTCCTGAGTGTCGACAGTTCCGATTTTCACCTCAGCGAAGAGGCACATTGGGGCAGCCACCATGACTGCGAGTAATAATTTTTTTAGCATTTGTATTTAATGTTTGATTTGTTAATTCATTTTTGCTGATGCAAAAGTAGTAAATTATTTTGAATAACCTAACTTTGCGAGCACATCATTGCTCACGTCGATGCGTGGAGAAGCGAAAATGATGCCCGCCGACGACGCGCGGTCGAAAATCGCCTGGTAGCCCTTCTCTTCCGAGAGCTTTTTGATGGCTTCATAGATGTCGTTCTGGATTGGCTCCATCAGCGACTGGCGTTTTTTGTAGAGTTCGCCCTGCGGGCCGAAGTACTTTGCCTGCAGTTCGGCGGCTTCTTTTTCTTTAGCCACCACTTCCTCTTCTTTCTTTTTCTTTTGCTCGTCGGTCAGAAACACCATGTCGCTCTGGTAGTTCTTGTAGAGAGTCTCGGCTTCTTTCGACTTAGCCTCCACTTCTTTCTGCCAGCGCAGCGACACCTGGTTGAGCTGCTCGTTTGCCATCTCGTATTGCGGGATGTTTTTGAGGATATATTCCATGTCTACGAGCGCATATTTCTGCGCGTGTGCGGCAATTGAGAATATCGCTACGATTGCTGCTGTGATAAAAAATCGTTTCATAGTCGTTTTGGTTTTTGTGTATGTTTTGTATGACAATGAAATTTGCTGTGGGTTTATTCGTGAAAGGATATTTACGCCTTTTTTAGAATTCTTGACCGAGGATGAAGTGGAAGTGGCTTCCGCCTTTCTCGCCAAACACCTTGTCGAAACCGTATGCCCAGTCGATACCCATCATACCGATCATCGGCAGATAGATGCGCACACCGGCTCCGGCGGAACGCTTGAGGTTGAACGGCGACACGTCCTTCACGTCGGTCCATGCGTTTCCGCCTTCAAGGAAGGCGAGGCCGTAGATTGTGGTGCTTGGCTGCAGCATGAATGGGAAGTGGAGTTCGGCGGTGAAACGCGTGTAAGCGTAGCCGTCGCCCGAGCGCCATGGGGTGAACACACCGTTGTCATATCCGCGGAGGGCGATTGTCTCCTGCGCGTAGCCGTATGATCCCGACATGCCGTCGCCTCCGACGTAGAATGTCTCAAACGGCGATTTCAGATATTTGTTGTAGCTGCCGAGCAAACCGATTTCGGCGCGTGTCATCAACACGAGAGTCCATTTGCTGTTGGGGTCGGACAGCGGAGTGTAGGTGCGGGCCTTGAATTTGAGTTTCCAGTATTCAATCCATTTATACATCTCCTGTGTCGCAGCGGTTGCTTTCGCAGTTTGGTTTGCGGTGGACATCGCGTTGGTTCCGATGCCGCTGTCTTTGTAGAGCTGTTCCCAGTTCTTGTTGCGGAACAACGATACCGGCGGCGTGATGTTCAGGTCGAGCGAGAAGTTGGATCCAGTACGTGTGTAGATAGGGTTGTCGATACTGTTGCGCGCCAGCGACAAGCCGAGCACGAATGCGTTCGATGTGCCGTTGCGCATATAGTAGAGGTAGTCCCAGTTTTTCAGCTTATACCAGTTGAAGCCCAGCGAGGCTGTGAATGTGAAGTAGTTGTCGGGCCAGTTCAGACGCTTTCCGAAGCCCACCGTGATACCTGCCATCTGGAGGTATTTGTCGGGGTCGTATGCGTTCTGATATTGCTGCTGGTAGTAGTCGCTGTAGCTTGAGCCGTAGTAGCTTCCGTACATGCTGCTTGTGCCGAAACCGTATGGTCTGGCGTAGCTGTTGCGATCGTAGAAGTTTGAGTTGACACCTGTCTGACGTGAGTAGTAGCCCGAAACGGAGAGCGAGTTAGGTCGCTTTCCGCCAAACCACGGGTCGAGGAACGACAGGCTGTATGCCTGATAGTATTTCGCATTGGTTTGTGCGCTGATTGTGAACGTCTGACCTTCGCCCTGCGGAATGATGCCTTTGTAGGAGCTTGGCTTGAGCAGGTTCTTTATTGAGAAGTTGGTGAATTTGAGCGACACCTTGCCGATGATACCCGTCTGTCCCCAACCTGCCGAAAGCTCGATTTGGTCGTTGTTTTTCGACTGAAGGTTGAAAATCAGGTCAACCGTACCGTTGTCGGGGTTAGGCTCCGGCTTGATGTCCATGTTCTCCGGGTCGAAGTGTCCGGTCTGGGCAATCTCGCGGGCGGAGCGCATAAGGTCTTCCTTAGAGAAGAGTTCGCCAGGGCGCACACGCAGCTCGCGGCGTATCACCTTCTCATACAGGCGGTCGTTGCCGTTGATCACGATGTTGTTGATGCGAGCCTGCGGACCCTCGATCACCCTCATCTCGAGCGCAACGCTGTCGCCCTCGATTTTCGACTCGATAGGCACGAGCTGGAAGAAGAGGTATCCGTTGTTCATATACAGATTGGCAACGGCGTCGTCGTCCTCAAGGGTGCGCTTGTTGAGCAGTTTCTGGTTGTACACATCGCCGGCTTTCATTCCGAGGATTGCGTCGAGAGTCGACGACGGGTAGATGGTGTTGCCCGCCCACGAAATGTTGGAGATATAGTATTTCTGACCCTCCTCGATGTCGATATGCACGTCGACAAGGTTGTCTTTGTAAGCCGACACGCTGTCGCTCAGGATTTTGGCGTCGCGGTAGCCAAGCTCGTTGTATTTCTGGATGATGAGTCCGAGGTCGGTTTCGTAGTCCTTTTCCACGAATTTTTTCTGGCGGAAAAGATTCAAGAGTTTCGACTTCTCGTTGGTTTTCTTCATTGTGCGTTGGATTTTGTTGTCCGACAGCACGTCATTGCCGTTGATATATATTTTGTGGACTTTCACCTTTTCGTTTTTGTCGATGTTGATGTCCACAATCATCTCGTTCTCCTTGCTGAGGTCGGGCGACTGCGTGATGTCGACATCCACGTTTCCGAAGCCTTTCTGCTTGAAGTAGGCGGAAATGATTTCTTTTGCGCGTTGCACGATGTTCTGCGTGATTTGGTTGCCTGGATTCAGGTTCAGCCGTTGCTGCAGCTCCTCGCGCTCGCTTTTCTTCACGCCGTTGTAGTTGATTTGCGAGATGCGCGGTTGCTGGCGCAGGTCGAACAACAGCCAAGCCTTGTCGCCGCACACTTTTTCTACTTTTATCTGGATTTTAGAGAACAGACCCTGTCGCCAGAATCGCTTTGCGGCGCTTGTGATGGCGTCGCCTGGGATTTCCACAACGTCGCCCACCGACAGACCGGAGTATCCTATGACGATATAGTCCTCATAGTTCTGGAGTCCGCTGACCCGGATTCCCGCGATTTCATATTTTTTCGGCATTCCGGTGAAAAACATCGGAGGATTGTAGATTGTGTCTGTAGGCTCCGCGGCTTTGACCTCAGGTATCATCACTGTGGCCAACAGCGCCAAGGCTATAAGGAGTTTGGATCTCATATCTTTGAAAAGTAGTTTCATCTATATCGTAGTATAATCTATTTTTGTTCGTTCACTTGTTCGCTTGTCTTTCCGAATCGCCGTTCGCGGCTCTGGTAGCGCAGGATTGCATCGCAGAAGTCCTCTTTCGTATAGTCGGGCCAGAATGTGTCGGTGAAAATCAGCTCGGAGTATGCAATCTGCCACAGCAGGTAGTTGCTCACACGGCAGTCGCCGCCGGTGCGTATCATCAGGTCGGGGTCGGGGATGCCTGCCGTTGCCAGATGGCTGCTTATTGTAGCCTCGTCGATGCTGTCGGCGTCAATCTTGCCTTCTGCCGCCTCTGCCGCAATGCGCTTCACGGCGTCGGTGATTTCCCACCGCGACGAGTAGCTGATGGCGAGCACCATCCACATTCCCGTGCAGCTGGCTGTCGTTTCCTCACACCGGCGCAGCCGGTCGAGAGCATAGTCGGGCACGGTTTTCGTGTCGCCGATAATCTTCAGGCGCACGTTGTTGCGCACGAGGTCGGGAGTTTCCCGCTCGATTGCAATCGAAATAAGGTGCATCAGCGCGTCTACTTCCTCTTGCGGACGGTTCCAGTTCTCGGTAGAGAACGTGTAGAGCGTGAGGTATTTCACACCCAGGTCGGACGCTATTTCCGTGATGCGGCGCACGGCGTTTACCCCCTCCACATGTCCCATCGACCTGTCGAGGCCGCGCGTTTTTGCCCAACGCCCGTTGCCGTCCATGATTACGGCCACGTGTGCAGGCAGCGGCTTTTGCCCTATTTCTTGTATTTTGCTTTCTAACGACATTCTGTAAAATCATTTATTTGACATAGTGGCAAATCTTGCAGATTTCTCCGAACTCATACGAGATGCTGAGCATCAGAGTGGGACACCAGTCATTGTTTTTTAAAACACCGCTCTCCACGCCGTACAGGTCTTTCAGCCCGTCCACGCCGTCGCCGAGCATCATCCTTGCCCGCATCTCGAGGGCGAGGTTGAGGCGTCGGTTGATTTTATATTTTGCGCCGAAACTGATAGGTATGTTCGGCACGAAATTCTTGCTTGTCGAGTAAGTAGCCCCCAGTCCCAACGACAGGTATGGGGATATGCGCTTCAGCTTCCGGTAGTCGTCGTTCATTCCGAAGTTCAGAAAGTTGAATTCGAAAGCCACGCCGAGGTCGAAATACGTGTGGCTGAACTCATAATGCGCGTTGTCGGGAAACTTGTTGGCGAAATCGTCGGAGTTTCCGCTGATGCTTGCCACCGTAAAGTCGGCTTTCACGGCGAAGCGCTTGTTGATGAGGTATCTGAACAGTGCGTTCCCGGCAAAACCGGGATGCTTGAGCACGTTGCTTTGGTTCACGTCGCCAAGATAGCCGCTGATGCCGCCTCCGATACCTGCCTCATAGCGGTATTCCTGGGCTGTCACCGAAACGGAAATGAGCAACGCTGCCAGCAGCGTTGCTATCCGTAGCGTGTATGTCTTGACGATGTTCATTCTAAACTATCGGTTTGAATGTCAGACGGTTCACAACGCCTTTCCAGATGCTGTTCTGCACCATGCCGTTGTTGCCGTATCCGCCGAACACATAAATATATGGGCAGTCCCATTTTGTCACGGGTTTGGCTGCGCGTGTCGCCGCCGGACTGTCGACGGTGAGCCACACCGGCAGACGCCGCGGGCTGATTGCCTGCCATACCGATGCCGCACGCGTTTCTGCCTCAAGAGTGCTTGTCGACACGAACGCCTGCGCTCCGTAGAAGTCGGGCATATAGTCGGGTAGTTGCAGCAGGTCGTCGCCGAGCTTCCAGTCCAGACCATTGTTGTATGAGATGTATACCTTCTTGCTGATCACGCCGTTTGCCGTGCGTCCGCCGATGGCGAGTAGCACGGGATATTTGTCGTAGTCGCCGTGTTCGGTGCGTTGGAAATAGTAGTAAGGCACGAGGGTGATGCCTGTAAGCTTCGGCAGCTGTCTGTTGCTTGTCGAAGCCCAGTTCTTGCCGTCGTATCCCCAAGTGGCTCCGGTGTAGTTTCCGTCGGCCATCTCGCCGCCAACCATGAAGAGCATCTCCGACGTTCCCCAGTCGCTGTTGTATTTAAACGCCTGTGAGAATCCTTTTACAGGAAATTCCTTAGGCGCGGCGGTTTTTGTCTCAGTGCCGTTGTCGGTCAGAGCGACGGTGAAATATCCGGATTCGCTTGCTGCAACAGCGAGAAGCGTGTCGCCGTAGCCGGCAATCAGCGATGAGTATTTGTTGCCGGTGGCGGTCCAGTTGATGCCGCCGTCGGTCGATTTGTGCAGATTTCCGTTGGCATCGAGCACAAACAGCGCCTTGTCGGTAGCCGTGAGGCTGTTTACGTCGGGCTTGAAGGTGAATGCCACGGTTTGCTTGTTCCAGTTGTTTGTGGCGATGTCGGTTGTCGACGACATCGTGTAATTTCCGTTTTCAGCCACGAGGCAGTATGTGGTGCCGCCGCATGCCACGGCTTTTGCCGTTTTGGGGTCGGTAAGCGCGCCCGGCAGGTTGCGTCGCGACATCTTGTTCCAATAAAGCGAGTCGCTCTCCAGATTGTGCACGTTCACTTGCAGCAGATACTGCTTTGTCGAAATGCCGTCGGCGGCTTTCACAGTCAGCGTTACGCGTCCGGTGAAGTCGATGCTGTCGGTCGCCGATGCGTTGTAGGTGTAGGTGGTGTCCTTCATCGTTGTGGCTCCGGAGATGGAGATTTCGCCCACCGATGTGCTTGAAGCCAGCGAGATGCTCGCCACGAGGCGTGTGATGTCGGTGCCTTTCGGCAGCGAGTCGGGATTGTAGATCAAACGACGGTTCACGTCGATGGTGAAAGGAATCGAGTCGAGCAACGTCATTACAGAGTCGTTCTTCTGCAGTCTGAAGTTAGAAACCAGAGTGTTGGCAGAAACGACTGTTGGCTCATTGTCGCCGTTGCCTGATGAATTGCATGATGCCGAAACAATCAGCGTCAACGCTGTCAGGATGGCATATATCGGAATTAATTTTCTCATCTATGTAACTTTATTTAAAGTGCAAATTTATAACTATTTTGTCAATGACTGTATAGAAAATGTGTTAAACAGTCAAACAAAACCAAAAAACTTATCGTATAATGTTGAATATTAAACGATTCTCGATGCGTTGCACTTTCATGCGCCCTTGGGGCATAGGGGCTGATTCAACTCCGCCTCCTAAAATTGCGTCGGAGCGTTCCACTCTCGCTTCGTCCCAGATGCCGCTGTCGAGAAACGCGCGGTGGAGCGACGGGCCGCCTTCAACGAGCAGCGACGTGACACCGCGGCGGTAGAGGTCGGCGAGTGTGTCGGCAATCGACTCCGGCAGACACGCCTCTTCCACGCCCTCGCTGGTGTTTGGCAGTGTGTGTCCGCTTGAAGAGTAGAGGAGGGTGCGGTTGCCGTCGCTGAAAATCTGTCGGTCGGCGAGGTCGGAGCAGCTGTTGTGGCTCATCACCACGCGCAGCGGTTTCCGTCCTGTCCACAGGCGAGGCAGCAGCGACGGGTTGTCGCGGCGCACGGTGTTGGCTCCCACCATTATGGCGTCATATCCGGTGCGCTCGCGGTGCATCAGCGTCATTGTCGTTGGCGATGAAATCACGGCTTTTTCCCGGCTGCCGTCGCTGTCAACGAAACGGTCGGCCGACTCCGCCCATTTCAGCGTCACGTAAGGGCGGTGGTGAGTGTGGGCGGTCATGAATTTGCGGTTGATCCATTGGCATTGGCGTTCAAGCACTCCGGTGGTCACGTCCACTCCGGCTTCGCGCAGCATTTTGATGCCGCGTCCGCTCACTTCCTTGAACGGGTCGAGGCAGCCCACCACGACGCGGGGAATGCCGGTGTCGATGATCAGTTTGCTGCAAGGCGGAGTCTTTCCGTAGTGCGAGCAAGGCTCAAGCGTGACGTAGATGGTGCTTTGCCGGAGCAGCCGTCTGTCGGCCTCGGCGACAGAGGCGATTGCGTTGACCTCGGCGTGCGCGTGACCCCATTGGCGGTGGAAACCTTCGCCGATGATGCGTCCGTCAGCCACCACCACGGCGCCCACCATCGGGTTGGGCGACACGCGTCCGAATCCGTTTTTTGCCAGCTGAAGTGCGCGGCTCATATATGTTTCGTCAATATTCATAAGAATTTAATACCTTTGTACAAGTGAAAAAATCGATTGTAGACATGCACGACCAAGTTTTAAGTCAGACTATAGCAAATATTCGCCATCGCCTTTCCGACAAATATGCGAAAGGGGAGATCGATGCCTTTGTCAGAATCATATTCCGTCAACTGATGCGCTACGAGCCTGTCGACATTTTGCTCCACAAAGATAGTGTTTTGTCGGGGTTTATCGTTGGAAAAATTGATAAAGTAGTGGATGAACTGCTGAAAAATCGACCAATTCAGTATATTTTCGGACAAACGTATTTCTGCGGACATACATTTAAGGTGGATGAGTCAACGCTTATTCCGCGTCCGGAAACCGAGGAACTCGTTGACTGGATTGTTGATGACAACAAGAAAACCGACCTGCGGGTGCTTGACTGCGGCACTGGAAGCGGATGCATAGCCGTGTCGCTTGCGCTGGCATTGAAGTTTGCCGTGGTCGACGCCATCGACATCTCCGACGGCGCGCTAAGCGTGGCGCGTTCCAATGCCGAGGCGCTGAAGGCTGATGTGGCGTTTGCAAGGCGCGACATCCTTACGCTCTCGGGCGATGCGTGCCGCTACGACATCATTGTGAGCAATCCGCCGTATATCGCCGACTCCGAGAGAAAGACGATGGAGCCTAATGTGCTCGACTATGAGCCTGCCACGGCGCTGTTTGTGCCTGATGCCGACCCGTTGCGCTTCTATCGCGCCATTGCCCGCTACGGGCTTGGGGCTTTGCGGCAGAACGGACGGCTGTATTTTGAAATCAACAGCCGTTTTTCGGCAGAGATGCGTCAGATGCTTGAAGCGATGGGATATACGGATGTGGAGGTGCGTCTCGACATCAGCCGTCGCCCGCGTTTTGTGCGTGCCGTGAAAGGAGGCGACCGATGGTGAAGCGGCAGCTGACCTACGAGTCGGCTCTCGCCAGGGCTGCGTCGCTCTGCTCGCGTGGCGAGCATGCTGAGACGGAGATGCGTCGCAAACTGCGTCAGTGGGGCGTGGAGACGGGCGATGCCGACAGGGTGGTGGAATGGCTTGTCGACAACGGGTTTATCGACAACAGCCGCTATGCCCATGCGTTTGTCTACGACAAGTCGCGCTTCGACCTTTGGGGACGGGTGAAGATACGCCACCAGTTGCGGCTCAACGGTGTGGCTGGTGATGTGGTTGAGGAGGCGATGGCTGAAATCGATGATGATGAGTATGTGGCGAATTTGCGCACGCTGCTTGCGGCTAAAAGTCGCACGCTGACGGTTGCCGACCCTTACAAGCGCAAGGCGTCGCTGATGCGCTATGGCGCTTCTCGAGGTTACGAGCCGTCGCTTGTGCTGAAGGTGATGGGGGAGATTGTCGACGGTGCTGAAGATTTTTGTGACGATGGGATTGAAGAGGCTGATTGACAGTGTTGCCGAGGTGTTTTACCCTCGGTTGTGTCCTGTGTGCGGAGAGAGGCTGGTCGCCGGCGAGCGGTCGGTGTGTCTGTCATGTCTGGCGGTGATGCCGCGTGTGGAGATTGGACATGACGGCTGTCCGGAGGTGGAACGGATGCTGCTCGGCAGCAGGCTTGTGGAGCGTGCGGTGTCGATGTTTGAGTATCATCGCGCCAGTCCTTACGCTGAGATTCTAAAAGATGCCAAATACCGCAACAGTCCGCGGATTGTCTACGACATGGCGCGCTTGTTTGCATGCGAGCTGCTGTCTGGCGGATTTTTCAACGGCGTGGACATGGTTGTGCCTGTGCCGCTCCACAGCAGCAAGCTTGCACGCCGTGGCTACAATCAAAGTGCGTATATAGCATCGGGGGTTGCGGCGGCTACGGGCATACGGATGGTTGAGGCACTTGCTGCCGTGAAGCGTCACTCCACGCAGACTCATCGAAGCGTTGCCGACCGCCATGCCAATGTGGCTGGGGTGTTTGTGGCGAAGCCGGAGGTTGGGGAAAAGCATGTGCTGCTTGTCGACGATGTGATAACAACGGGATCTACGGTGATTGCCTGCTGCGATGCGCTGCAGGTTGCCGGTGCTGCCTCGGCGCGTGTGCTGTCGCTTGGCTTTGCCGGCGGAATGTAGAGGTTGTTTCAAAAGATAGGCTGCGGCTTGCACGGTTTTTCACTCGCCTTGCACTATCTTTAAATAAGATAGGCTGCGGCTCGGAAAAACAAAATTTCAAGCAAACTTGATTTTGTTTTTCGCTCGCCTTGCACTATCTTTTGATAAGATAGGCTGCGGCTCGGAAATGCAAAATCAAATAAATTTGTTTTGCGCTTCGCTCGCCTTGCACTATCTTTGCAGTCGGTAAAAAAGAAAATAATTAACTAAACGATAAGAATATGAAGAAATTTTACGCATTGTTATTGATGGTTTTTGCCGTGGCTATGGGCGTGTCGGCACAAACTTACTACAACGGTAAATTGGACGTTGAAATGGTGGGCGAGAAGATTGCCGACGGTATGGATGCTCGTGTGTCTTTGTCGGAGTCGGCTGATGGCACTTATGTGTTTAAGTTGCCTGATTTCCGCATCACAATCAATGAAACGGAGCTGCCATGTGGCGACATCGTGATTGAGGGCGTGACACGCACAGCCAACGCTACTGGTTTTGATCTCGCAGGTTCGGTCAGCGACTTGAGTCTTGCCGGAGGCGAAATCCACGCAAAGGTCGACTTGGTGGGCACTGAGACTGCCGAAGGTGCTATGGACTTGGCTATCACCGTTGGTTGGTATACTGATTATCCAGATGATTTGAGTGCTACAATGCCTATCAACGTTACTTTCAAGGGTCAGCGTGACGCTGGCGTGAATGTGATTGAGGCAAGCGGAGCGGCAGTGCGTGGCGCAGAGGGCGCAATCGCTGTCGATGGCTTCGCAGGCCGTGTTAACGTCTACACTGTCGACGGTCGCTTGGCAGCGTCGGCACAGGTTGACGGCGAGGCAACAATCTCTGTGGCAGCCGGACTCTATGTGGTTCGTGCAGGCGAGAAAGCTGTGAAAGTGGTAGTGAAGTAAAAATCATTACAACATATTGATAATAGTGCACCCCGGCGGATTCCCGTCGGGGTGCGTTGTTTCTACTATACCGTAGTATCGCATCTGCGACGCGCCAGCCATCACGCACTCCGTCGCCGACACGGCATCATGCAGACGGTAGATTCGCGCCAGCGTTGTCTATTCTATATCGTAGACGTGCACCACGGAGTGTGGTGGTGACGCGTATTGGAAAGATGTGAGGGAGGAAGTCCGCAAAGCGGACACGTTTTCAGTCAACCCCGGACTGCGTCAGGGGCTGGGTGGCTGAAGGGGTATGCACCGCATCGCGGTGCCGCTGAGTGGTGGGCGACATCGCTGCAAGGCGCGTCAGCAATGAGTTTGGGGGCAGACGTCGCTGTCGGACAGAGAAATAATTGTCGTAAAATAGTGTTGGTTAGCATAAAAGTTGTTACCTTTACACCGAATTTTCAATATTTGAGGAGCGTTAATGCGCATCTTTGCACGCTGAAATTCACGGGATTGCAGATAGAGGAGCATGCAGGAGTGAATAGGATAAGGATGCGTTGCGAATGAGTATATTTGCATAATTGCTCGCGAGGGCAACAACAAAATAGAACGTTGAATTGTTTTAATCTCTGAGTGTTAAAAAATAGAATATAAACTAAAAACTGAAAATATGAAAAAATCATTTTTATTGAGCGGCGCTTTGCTCTTGAGCATCTCGGCTTTTACGGCTAATGCGCAGCAATTGCCTAATGTGGGCTTCGACAGTTGGAAGACGACTTGCGGAAAAACCACATGGACATCGACTATGACGGACGGGAGTTTTACTCGCCCTGGAACTGAGCCAACAAGTTGGTGCGGATCAAGCGTAATGCCTTTTAATACTGGTATTACAAAATCTGTTAGATGTGAAAAAAAGGAAGAAAATGGCAACACTTTTGTGGAGATTTCAAATAACTCAATTTTGGGTAATGTGATTCCAGGATATATGACAGTTGCTCAGCCATGGGTGTTTGTTGGTGGAACAAAATGGTCTAATGCGAGTTCGTATGCTTCCGGAGGAGATGGTGGGTCGCATGAAAGCGTGGCTTTCTCAAACAGACCAGACGCATTGACGCTTAGATATAAGAAAGAGGGAGCGGAAATTTCACATATTATAGCATACTTATGGGAAGGAACGTTTAAATCGTATGTTCCGTCTTCTTGTGACAAAAAAGGTAATCAGACGTTTGGAACGCAATTAGAGGATGTGGACAGAGTGGTTATGGGACGTCAGGATGATGACAAAGTGTCGCAAAAGGGTATATTGATTGCAAGTCTTGATGAAGAGATTACATCTGCCGAATCTGAATGGAAAAAGGTTGTGTTACCATTGAATTATAAGACAACGACTGTTGTCCCGACAAAGATGAACGTGGTGCTTGCGGCTTCTGATTATTGGACACGAAGTAATTTGAAAGGAGATACGAAGTTGTATGTCGACGATGTAGATTTCATTTACTACTCAACATTGACATCGTTGAAGGCAGGAAGTAAGACAATTGCATTGAAGGATGGCGTTTATAATTATACTGTTGCAGGCAAGATGCCGACAAAGGAGGAAGTCGTTGCAACTTGCAAGAGCCAGTTTGCCGACGCGACAGTGGCTGTAGATGAAGCCAACTATAAAGTCACTGTTACTGTAACCAACCAGGGCGGTAAGGATGTTGACGGCGCAACACAGCACGTCTACACATTGCAGTACACCGCTCCGGTGGTTAAGCAGTATGCTGGTATCTTGAATGTTGAAATGGAAGGTGAAGATGTAATCGCCAATGCCACACAAAAAGTGACAATCAGCTATTATAATGATAACACCTGCGACTTCTCTTTGCCTGATTTTATGTTTGCGGGAAATAATATAGGCAATATCGAAATACCAAATGTGAAGGTATCTGAGGATGCTGCCGGCACAAAGACATTTACCGATGGAGAGGTTGAAGCAATGAAACTTGCAGAAGGTGGCATCGTGGCACACGTGGTGCTCAACGGAGGAACGATTACATCTGCCGGCGTTATCAATATGCCGATTACCGTTGGATGGATGATGGATTATCCCAACTCTATGGATGAAAAACCTATCAACGTGCTTTTCTCAAGCGACAAAAAAGTAGAAGTGACAGAGGCAGGCTACTACTATGTGATTAAGGGAGATGACTACCAGCATCCATTGGTTGAGCATCAGACAACGATGCTGAAGTCAGTCAAATACGGAGATATGAACGGATTTACTTATACCCTCTCTCTTGATGGCGTGAATGCCGGTGGCATCAACTTTGGCGATATGGCGGTTGCCGGACTCGACAATACGGATGAGCAGTATAGCGGAACAGACTCGGCTGTGGCTCTTGGCAATGGCAAGACAGCATCTGTGACTGTTGACGGAGGTAAGGATGCGACGACTGGCAAGTATGAGGTGAAATTCGCCACTACTGTCGACGGACAACTTTACAACATCGTGTTTACCACCGATGACTCTTCTTCATCAGTCAACGACGTTGAGGCAAACGGCGCAGCAGTGCGTGGCGCAGAGGGCGCAATCGTTGTAGAAGGCTTTGCAGGCCGCGTGAACGTCTACACAGTCGACGGCCGCTTGGCAGCGTCGGCACAGATTGACGGCGAGGCAACCATCACTGTGGCAGCCGGACTCTACGTGGTTCGTGCAGGCGAAAAAACAGTGAAAGTGGTTGTGAAGTAACATCATCACAACATATAATAACAGCGCACCCCGACGGATTTCCGTCGGGGTGCGCTGCGTTGGATAAGGTGGGAAAGTGCTATTTTCTGTTATGGAAACAAAAAAGATGTATACAATATAAAAATTATTGGAGCAGGTGTTGATGCGCGTTCAAAATGTAGTACTTTTGCGTGTACAAACCATCAATAAAACATATATGAAAAAAAGTTTATTAGCTTTGGCTGTTTCCATGTGCGCCTTGTCGATGACGGCGGCTGAAACACCCAAGACAACCCAAACACTCCCAGTTCCACAAACATTCACCATTGACGGAAAAGACTACTCCTACAATTTGATTACAAGCAAGCAGGTAGGACCTGGTGTGGTCTACAATCGTATCCGCATTGCCGACTTCCCGTTGAACATCAACTACATGACAGTAGATTTGACAAACCCATACAACCGTATCGAAACCCAGCAGGCAAACGAACGTGTAGGATCGACAGAGAAACTCGTTGATGCTTACGAGCGTATGCAGAAAGCCGGAAAGAAGCCAATCGGTGCTCAGAACGGCAACTTCTGGTGTGTCTCAGGTCAAGGCATCTACTCTCAGTTCGCCCTCGGCACATCGTTCAACGCATGTATGCGCAACGGTCAGATTGTCAACGAGACCAACTGCCATAACGACATCTGGAATGAAGATCCGTCGCGCACAGGTGTGGTAGGTCTGGGATACGACAAAGACCTGCACATCGAGTCGATGTCGTGGAAAGGCTACATCTCGTCGCCACGCTTTGGCGCCGACCAGAAGCCGGAGTTCTATCTCGTCAACAAATTCTGCCGTTCAAACGGAGAAATGGCGCTCTACAACTCGTTCTATGGCACGACAAAGAAATTCCAGACAATCGAATATGTCAACGGTGCATGGACCACTGTCGACAACAAGACATGCGAGGTCTACCTCAAACTGAAAGAAGGTCAGAAATGGACGTCGAACGGCGACATCGTGGCGACAGTGGGCGAAATCCGCACCAACACCACCGCCGGCACACTCGGTGACTACGACATCTGCATCGCAGGTTCTGGCTCTTACAAGACAATGCTTGAGCAGCTGCAGGTGGGCGACGAGGTGACGGTCAACTATGCATGGTACTCTGTTGCCACAAACCAGCCTATTACCCTTGAGCAGGCTATTGGCGGCAACGCCATGGTGATGGTTGGCGGCGAACTTACAGGACGCAACGAAGACGAGTCATACAACTCGCAGGTCTACAGCCGCTCGGCATACGGAAAGAGCCAGGACGGCAAGACTCTGTATATGTTTACAATCGACATGTCGACCGACCCGGTATACGGTCAGTCTGCAGGATGTACGACATCGGTTATGTGTCAGATTCTCAAGCAGCTCGGCGCATGGGACGTGTGCAACGTCGATGCCGGCGGCTCTGCCCAGCTGATGGTGCAGGGAGCTGTTGTCAACAAGACAACCGAGGGCACACCGCGCGCCGTGGCAAACGGCTGGATGGTCTATTCAACCGCACCCGAAGAGGATGCCGCAACGATAACATCCATCGCATTCCTCGACCCGACAATCCGCGTTCCAATCTATTCTTCCTGCAAACCGATTGTGCTCGGCTACAACAAATACGGCGAACTCATCAGTGAGAACGTCGAGGGCGTTACGTTTGCAATAGCTCCGGAATATGGCGAAGTGACAGACGAAGGCATCAACATTCTCGGAAAAGAGGGCGAAACCACGCTCACCGCAACCTACAACGGCATCAAAGTGGAAAAGGCTATCAATGTGATTTCAGCGGAGGTGGGCGCAAGAGTGCCACAGCTGCTCAACGACGGCCGTGAATATCCTATCGAAGTTGTCTCGAAAGTGGGATTCGACTCGTTTGTAACCGATCCGTCACGCCTGGACTGGACAGTTGCCGATCCGGAAATCGTGAATGTTGAAAACGGAGTGCTGAAAGGTTTCAAGAACGGCACAACAACTGTTACAGGCCGTCTGCAGACCGTTGAGACACAGGTGACAGCCACCGTTGAACTTCCGGAGGGCGAGACAATGGCAGCCATCAGCGAATATCCGGAGAAGTGGACAATGAATCAATTAGGCGGCACCGGCCTTGCCATCTCAGCGTATGAGCAGGGCTTGAAATTCGCCTACACAGGCAACGGCGTTGGCCGCGGCGCATACGTTCAGGGCGAAGCGTCGATACGCCTGTGGAGTATGCCTAAGGCATTGCGTTTCAGCGTAAACCCTGGCGACGCCACCGTGAAGCGTCTGTCATTGACATTCACCAACGGAGCAGGCAAGACCTATCCGGCAGTCAACGTCACAACCGACGAGATGGCGAAAAACACCGTGTCCACGTTCGAGCTTCCGCTCGAGAGCGTGATAGACATCAACGACGTTTCAAACTATCCGTTGACCGTCAACGCAATCCGTCTGGATTTGGGCAAATCGGACAAAGGCAAGGCATACGAATTGCTCATACCTGAGTTCAAGGCCGTCTACAACACATACGGCTCGGTGGAGACACTGAACGCCGAGGCATCGTCGATGCGTCTTTATCCGAATCCTGTGGCTGACGGCGTGCTCAACATCGCCGCAGAAGGCGTAGGCACCCTCAGCGTCTACAACAATGCCGGCGCGCTTGTGCTCAGCCAGCCGCTCGACTGCTCGGCAGGTGTGGCTACAGCCAATGTGGCATCGCTGCAGGCAGGCATCTACTACGCCCGCTTTGTCACCGCAAACGGCGCTTCTGTGCAGAAATTCATCGTGAAATAACTATTTCTAAACATAACTTATGAGAACTAAACTTTTGATCCTTGCGGCTGCATGCTCTTTGGCGGCATCGGCGCAGCAAGTGGAGATCACCAGCCGGCAGCAATTGCTGAAAGGCACGGAGAGCGGCATCTGCAATCCTGTGCTCAGCGCTGACGGGCAGAAACTGCTGTTCACACATGCGGACTACAAAGGCTTGAAACTCTATGATTTCAGCAGTGACGTAACCACAACAATCGCAACCGACGATATGGCGGGATTCCATCCGTCGTTCTCGCGCGACGGCAAGAGCGTGTATTTCTTGTCGCAGACCCGCGAAGATATGCGCGTCTACCGCGAGGTGAAAGCCTACAACCTTGAGGCCAGCACATCGATTGCTGTCACTGAAAAAGCCCGCGGAATGCAGGCTCCGGTGGCTGTCGACGGCGGTTTTGCCGCTGTCAGCGACAATGGACGCAAACTGAAGGCAGACCATAAGGGAGGCACATACGTGTATGCACGCGGCGCACAACTCATCGTGGTACGCAACGGCAAGGAGCAGCAACTGCAGCCAGTGGCTACCGACCACACATATATGTGGGAGTCGTTGTCGCCCGACGGCAATAAAATCCTGTTCTATGCCGGCGGCAAGGGCGCATACGTGTGCGACCTTGAAGGCAACGTGCTTGCATCGCTCGGACGCTATGAGGCTCCGCGCTGGGCTGGCAACGACTATGTGGTTGCCGAGAACGCCACAAACGACGGCCACCAGTATGAGTCGTGCCAGATTATGCTTCTGAAGGCCGACGGCTCGTTTAAATACGCCCTCACAAAGCCTGAGACAATGACAATGAATCCTTCGGCGTCAGCCAACGGCTCGCGTATAGCCTACAACACCATCGACGGCCGTCTTTTCGTTATGGATATCAAAATTTCTGAATAGAAACCGTAAACCCGCAAGAAAATGAAAAAACTGACAGTTACAACGTTAGGTTTGGCAGCAGCCCTTTGCGTGGGTGCGGCCAATCTGAAAGATTTGAAAATCTATGTGAATCCAGGACATGGCGGACACGACAGTGACGACCGCAACGTGGCTGTGCCTCCGTTCAAGCAAGGTGACCCTGAAGGTTATTGGGAATCGAACTCAAACCTTGTCAAAGGTCTTGACCTCCGCGATATGCTGCAGAAGTTTGGCGCAAGTGTGATGATGTCGCGTGTCACCAATACAACCGCCGACGACCGTGGCCTCCACGAAATCGGATATGAGGCAAATGCCTATGGCGCCGACTTCTTCTTCTCAATCCACAGTAACGCGACTGGTACGTCAAGCCGCGTGAACCAGCCGTTGATGCTTTACCGCGGCTTTACAAACGACCCTGTGTCGCCAGAAGCCAAAGAGATGTCGCTCATTCTCAACAAGCAACTGCTCGAGAATCAGGTGACTTCATGGTCGAGCACAAACACATGGCTCGCCGGCGACTACGACTTCTACGACTGGGGCGTAGGTGTCGGACTCGGTGTGCTCCGCAAGCTAACTGTGCCGGGAATGCTTTCCGAAGGTTCTTACCACGACTACATTCCAGAGACTTACCGTCTGCTCAACAAGGACTACTGCTGGCTTGAGGCTTACCACTTCACTAAATCAGTGATGGAATACTTCAAGGCATCGGAAACGTTTGCAACAGGTGTGGTCTGCGGCTCGCTCTACGACTCCCGACTTATCCGCACAGAGCCTATCTACAACAACATCTTCTATGGTCATGACAAGATGAAGCCAATTTGTGGCGCAACAGTGGAATTGTTGCAGGGCGGCGCGGTGAAATACACCTACACAACCGACCAGCTTTTCAACGGCGTTTATATGTTCAAAGATGTGGAGCCGGGCAAGTATACACTTAAGGTGTCGCATCCGGAATATGACGCTTTTGAGCAGGAGGTGGATGTGACTGCCAACAACGTCACTTACCAGAATCTTGCACTCGACCGCACACGTTCGACTGCTCCGGAAGTGGTGAAATATTCGCCTGTATGGAAAGAAGGCGACGCTGATTTGGCTTGCAACGTGCCCGTTGTGATTGACTTCAACTGGGATATGGACGTGGAGTCGGTTGAGAAGAATTTCTCCATCACTCCTGCTGTCGAGGGAACAATCCGTTGGGAAGACTCGCAGTATCGTCTCGTTTTCGAGCCGAAACGCGCTTATGATACCAACACTCTCTACACCGTGCGTATCGGCAAGGACGCTATGCATCCAGCCGGTATGAAGTTTAAGGAAGACTTCGTGATGCAGTTCCGCACCGACAATTTCAACACGTATGAGGTTGCTACAAGCTCACCGTCGGAAGGTGCATTGGTGCATTATAAAACTCCGTTGGTTGAGTTTCGTTTCAACGGTCAGCCAACAACCGCCAAACTGCAGGATCAAATTGTGATTAAAAACAGCGCAGGTGTGGCTCAGTCTTATTCTGTGCGCTCAAGAAAGTTCAGCAAGCCTGGTGACGACTATGGTTATTTCCAAATCAAATTGTCGAAAGACCTTGTTGTCGGCGAACAGTACACTGTAGAGGTTTCGGGCGATGTCTGCGATGAAAACGGCATCAAGTTGGCTGCGCCGATGAAGTTCAACTTTACGGCTGTCGATGCCGCTGTCGACAATGCTGTCGTGACGGCTGTCGACAACCTCGACGCTGACGGTGCGCTCGTGAAAGACGAAGAGGCTGCAGCAGGATGCAAGACGCTGACCGTGGCACGCAACACATCGACTAAACTTGAAGGCGCGGCTGCCTACAAGGTGGATTATGTGTTTGAGGCATTGGAAGGCGGCAACGCCGCTGTGAAATTTGCCACAGCGCCGGCGGCAGCGTTTACAAACGCAAACATGATCTCGCTGAAGGTTTATGGCGACTTGAGCGGCAACCAGCTTAAAGCCGTGTTTGCTAACGGAGCGGAGAAGAAAACCGTTTCGCTCGGCGCTCTCGACTATCTCGGATGGAAAGACGTGAAGGCTTCACTTGAAGGAATCGGTGAAGGCAGCTACACGCTTCAGGGATTTGTTGTTGAGCAGGTTGGCAACGCATACGGCAAGAAGGGCATCATCTATCTCGACAAGGTGGCGCAGGGAGCCGCTGCCGACGGGGTGGCAAAGGTGGAAATCGCAGGTCTGCGCATCTATCCTAACCCAGCAAGCGAACTGCTCATCGCCAATGCCGACGGCACAATTCTTGGCGTTGAGGTGCTCACTCTCGACGGTCGTACCGTTGCCCGCACCACAACCAATGTGGTCAACGTAAGCGACCTTGCCGAAGGTGCGTATATCGCTAAAGTCTATACATTGTCGGGCTGCGAAAGCCGTCAAATCGTCGTTAAGCACTAATCCGCATATACGGCCCATCATAAGAAATCGCCACGCTGGAAAACTCCGGCGTGGCGATTTCGTTGATAAATCAGTCTGTATTGTTAATCTTCAAGCATATATTCTATTGTAGTGACCACTCTCACTTCCTTAATGTAAGGCGTGTTTTGGTCGCGGTCGTCGATAGAGAACTGTCCCTGCGACGCCGATTTGATTTTGCCGAGGCTGCTCTCTGAGTCGGCGGCAAACTGCATCGCCGCCTTGCGAGCGTTTTGCGTCGCTTCCTTGATCATTTCAGGCTTCACGGTGTTGAGGTCTGTGAAGTCAAACTGTGTGGTGGCGCTGTAGTCGAACGAGATTGCCACGCCCTGCTCTATTAGCGACGACTGGTTCTCGATAAGTTTCAACACGGTGTCAACCTTCTTAGTGTTGACCGTCACAACCGAATTGATGCGGTAGCGATAGGGTGTGAGGTTGGAACTATAGGAGTCGGCTTGAAGGTCGGTGACCACAACGTTTGTGCTTATTTCTGAATCCTCGATGCCGCTTGACCGCAGGAATTTCTTCACAATCTTGTTTTTGGCGTCAACGCGGTTGTAAAGGCTCGGCAGGTCGTCGCCGAGTTCCTTAAACACAATAGGCCAAATCACCTTGTTTGCTTTCACTTCACGCACAGCCAAGCCTTTCACGGTCACTACTCTCTGGTTTTGCAGGAAACTGCCGAGTCCGGCTTTGATGCAGAACCCCAATACTACGATTCCCACGGCGACTATCGCAGCGGCAATCACTGTTTTCATCTTGTCCATAGTCAAAAACTTATGTCGTTTCAATTATAGACAATCAGAAGAGGCTTTTGGTTTAATCTGCCCGATAGTATTTTTGCAGATACAAGCGAGCGAGGAAGTCCCAGTTGTCGTGAAGAATCGACGTGTCTTTTGCCGACGGCCAACGGGCGGCCGGAACCATATCGTTGTCAAACAGATAGCGGAGCAGGTCGACAGGGCATACCCCTTGCTCCATCACGAGGCGGTGGGCATCGGTTGCCGTGGCGTCGAAAGCCGTGTTTGAAGGGTGGTTGACGTATTGCGCTATGTCCTTGGCTATAATCATTCCCTTGTGGCGGTCGGCATAGATTACGAAGTTGTTGTGCCCACGCAGGTGAGGAAAATGTCCGCCAGGCTCGTCGCCCCATCCGAGTCGCTCCGACAGAAAACGCTCCAAATCGTCGTATGTGGCGCAGAACGCTATCGGCTCGCCGCCGGTGGCACGGCACAAGGCGGTGAAATATTCATGTTCGCCACCGCGGTGCGGATTTGCCGTCGCCGGTATGCGGTCGTCGACAATCAGTCGCAGCCATTCGTCGGCAAGCAGTGCGAGCGGTCCTGTAGGCTGCTCGAACGTGGTGTGCAGACGGCTCTCGTCGGTCAGCGTCTCCTCGACCGACAGCTCTTCATTCTCATCAACCTCCGGCTCATAGTGATGCTTGCTGACAGGGCGCATGAAGTAACTGTTCCAGAACAGCCATCCCGATGTCAGGAAGATGTTGCGCACCTGCTCGCGGTCGTCAAGGTCGAGCTCTTGAAGCGGCTTGAAATCGGATGCTGCCGGAGCGTCATCGTAGATGTATGCGAACAGGCGGTAGACCTGATGCGACAACCGCAGCAGGTCGCTGTCGACTGGCGACACAAGTCCCATGAAGCCGAGGTGCGACTCCAGTGAGTACCAGGCGATGAACTGCACGTCGATTTGATTCAGCTCCGCGTCGACATATCCGTCAGGCTCATCGTAGAACGGCACTGGACGCCCGTAGAGATGACGGCACATTTTGACAAACGAACGCCAGAGTCCGGCATCTGCCACTACATCTTGAAAATATCCAACAAGGTCGAGTGCCACGCGCTTGCGCAGTCCTTCGCCCACTTCGGGCAGCACCTTCATGCCAGCCCACAGTTTGTCGACATATTGTGCCAGCATCAAGTAGTAGTCGTCTGTTGGATGCTCGGCATCGGGATTTGGAAGCATACGCTTCAAATCATCTATTCTGATTTCCATTTTCTCAAAGATTGTATCGTTTCCTCAATTGCTTATATTCATCTGTTTGCCTCACGTTGTGCAGCCACTTGTTCATGCGCTGCAGCAGGACGGTGTCGTTTTTTGCCATAGCCCATGCCTGGAATTGGTTGAAGCTGATGGCGGTGCTGACGTCGATGTCGGCATAGCGGACGGCAAGGCTGCGCGCTGTGTTGTCGCTGACCACGGCATAAAGCTCGTCGCCTGCTGCTACAAGCAGAAACAGCTGTTCCTGGCTTTTGTCGAGCGTACGCACATGGATGCTGTCGCCGATCTCGCGCGCCAGATTGGCAATGCGTGTAGCCACAGGCGACCCGTTTGCCACACACACCGTCTTGCCGGCAAGGTCAAGTTGCGACTTTACAGCCACAGAGCCGTCTTTTCCGCGCCGTTGCACAAGCACCTGCTTGTCGATAGCCACAGCGTCGGTAAAGAGATATTGTTGCTTGAAATCGCTTGTCGACGGCATTTGTGCCGCTACGATGTCGACCGTTCCCTCGCGCAGCTGCTTCAGGCTTCCGTCGAGCGACGTCATCGGATGGAATTTGATGTGCAGATGCTCGCGCTTGGCAATTAGATTCAGCAGGTCGTGGCTGAATCCGCCGAGGGTGTCGGCATACATGTACAGCGACAGGGGAGAATACTCTATAGCCACATCGATGGTGTCGCCGCCGCTGCTCTGCGCTTCCTTCGACGCATATTGGCGGCTGCAGCGTCCGAGAGCCACCATCAGTGCTATGGTGGCGACAAGCAGTGCCGCATAGATTTTCAATTTGGGCTTCATCAGCATTGGTGTCTTCATAGCGATGCCAGTTTGTGGTTTGTCAGTTCGCGAAATCAACCGACAGTCCGAGTTGGAAACGGCTTGGATTTATTGGATGGTGAAGGGCGGAGAAATACTCCTTTCCGCCGAACAACCCTTGGTTCAAGTGGCTGTACATCACAAAAAATCTGGTCTTCTTCAACTTGAAGTCGGCATATGCGTTCATCAGCGGATAGTTGCCGATGAGTTTCTCATGCTGAGTGTGGAACGCCATTGTGGCTGGTTGGTAAGCCGGAGCGTAGTAGCGTGTATAGTAGCTGCAGTCCACACCGAGGTTGACGTGCAGCACTCGGGCAATCTTGAACTGGAAGTACAGGTTGCTGTAGACCGCCAGTTTAGGCAGCGACAGCACCTCTTCCTTGCTTGAAGTCTGATATGTCACGGAGTTTTCCCAATTGAACGCGCGGAAATGCAAGTCCTGTTTCAAGCGCAGCGACAACACCTGCACGCTGCCACTCTCTTGAGCAGGGAGAGCGTCGTTGTTGAAATAGACATAGTTCTGCAGGTTTTCGACACCGGCAGAAAATGAAGTCCAAGTGTGTGGAATGTCGAGTGTGCCGCCCACGCGCACGCGGCGAATCTTGCCGAAATCGTTTTTCCAGGCGAAATGGTTTGAAATATAGTTCTTTAGCAGATATGGCGCTTCGGTGTTCTTGAAAAATCCTTCGCCCGTGATGCGCACGGTGTCGCCGAAAAGACGGAAACGTGTGCTCACAACGCCGCTGATGTCGATGTCGCCAGCCACCGGGCCTACAAGTCCGAACTGAGCCGTCGCCGAGTATGTCAGCACCGATCCGCGCTGCTTGGTCAGCTGTCCGCCCACCCACAACAGATTCTCCGTCTTGCTGTGGTCAATGCCGAACGAAGGGAACGGAGTCAATCCCTCTGGTTTATATTGGCTTGTGAGCATAGTGTCGACAACCTGCGTGTAGCGGCGCAGCTCATGGGTGGCATAAGCCGACAGTCCGAATTTGGCGTTCTTCTTGAAACCCTCGATAAGGTCTATTCCGAAAGTGTTGCGCAGACGCCAATATTTCGTTTCCTCGTCGGTGCCGTCCAGGCAGAGGTAGTTGTTGGCAAAATATTTGGCATCGTCGGCAGCGCTCTGGTTCTTGAACTTGTGGGTGTTGGTTTTGTAGTCCATAGTCCAGATGAAACTCGACACAGGCACGTATGTGCGCCGTTTCGTGGTGTCGTTGACAGTTTCCTCCTGCCAATAGCCCACTTTGTAGCGATGGTTCATGTAAACCTCCCAACCCTTGACGCGGGAGAACGCCGACGACAGATTCACGGGTATCGCCTTGGCGTCGATTTTAGAGTCGCCGCCCTGCAGCTGTGCAGGGTCGCTGATGTAAAGATCGTCGGTGATACCGCCGTTTTCATGGTTCAGCGAATTGTAGCTGAAAAACATGGCGTGCATGTCATATCGGTCGCCGATATACGATGACGAGAAACCCCAACCGAAATTTTTCAGAGCCTGACGGTCATAGCCGCCCTTTGAATAAAGATAGTCGAGTTGGGCACCAAACTGCAGCCGCTTGTTGACATTGCCGGAAAACTCGCCTTTCAGCCGGTCCTGTCCGGAATTGCGTCCGCCGCCCCAGCTGTAGCCGAGCAGCGTCATCGGCACGCGCGTGTTGTAATATCGTTGATTGTCAGCATTGTGGAGCCAATGGCTCAACACATCCTCAAACTGGAATTCCGACCACTCCTCACGGTTGAAAAAAATCTCGTCAACACCGGCACAACCGAAATTGCCGGTTGTCGCGTATGCGTCGGTAGTCATCGCCGGCACAAACTGGCGGTGATAGCCTTGATAAAGGGTGTCGATGGTCGACGGTGTGCGGAGTCCGAGCGGTCCGCTAACCTGCCAAGAGTATCCCGGCTCAATTGTCTGTTTCTTCTTTGCCGCGACGCCAAACGCCATGACAAAGCACATTATATATACGAATATCCGTTTCACGTTGCAAAGATAGTGCAAGGTGAGTGAAAAACATTCAAACTTGTTTGAAAATGTTTTATGAAAAGAGGTTATCGTCGCAGAGCGACGACACTTTGCCGTAACCCGGTGCGCGAGCACAGCAGAGCGTGTCTGGACTCGATGCTCTTTTCCACGGCACAAAAAAAGTCGGACAGCCATTATTGCCGTCCGACTTTTAGTACGCCCGTGGGGAGTCGAACCCCAATCGTCGGAACCGGAATCCGATATTCTATCCATTGAACTACGGGCGCATTTTTCCGATTTGCGTTGGCAAAAGTACAAAATAAATATTAGCTTTGCAAAAAGGTTTATGCAGAATTTATGAATGTAAAGATAGAAGACAGTTGGAAAAAAGTGCTTGGCGAAGAGTTTGAAAAAGATTACTTCCGCACGCTTGTCGATTTCGTGAAACGTGAATATGCTTCATCACAGGTGTTTCCGCCGGGAAATGAAATCTTTGCGGCGTTTGATGCCACCCCGTTCGACCGAGTGAAGGTGGTGATTCTTGGTCAGGACCCATACCACGGCGAGCATCAAGCCAACGGACTCTGTTTCTCTGTCAACGACGGAATCCCTTTTCCGCCGTCGCTGCTCAACATTTTCAAAGAGATAAAAGCCGACATCGGCACGGAAATTCCCTCATCGGGCAATCTTGAGCGGTGGGCAAGGCAGGGAGTGTTGCTGCTCAACGCCACGCTGACGGTGCGCGCCCACGAGGCGGCTTCACATCAAGGTCATGGTTGGGAAACGTTTACCGACGCCGTGATTGCGCATCTCGCTGCCACACGCGAGCATCTGGTGTTCTTGCTCTGGGGCTCTTATGCCATCAAGAAAGGCGCGTTTATCGACCGCTCGCGGCATCTTGTGCTCACGTCGCCGCATCCGTCGCCTCTGTCGGCCCATCGAGGCTTCTTCGGAAACCATCATTTTTCTCAAGCCAACGCCTACTTGTCGCAACATGGTGAAACACCTATAAACTGGTAATTATGAGACTGCTTCTCACGTCATTGCTTATGTTGTCGGCAACGCTGACTTATGCCGCCGACACGTCGACACGCATTTTCGACCAATCGATGCGGTCGTTGCGCGCTTGTCTGGAAACCGACTATTACGCACCGCCAGTGATCGAACTCGGAGGCGACGACCGTGTGCGTGTGGAGTTTGACGACATCAACTCCGAGCGTCGCTATATGCGCTATTCGCTGCTTCACTGCGATGCTGCGTGGCAACCGTCGCAAATCGTTGAAAGCTACTATGTCGACGGCATTAATCAAGCCGATGTCGAAGACTGTGAGTTCTCCTCTGGCACGTTTGAGCAGTATGTGCATTACGGCATCAGCCTGCCTAATCAGGATATGCCGATACTCCTGTCGGGCAATTATCTGCTGAAGGTGTATCTTGAGGACGATCCCGATTGCGTTCTGCTGCAACAAAGATTCTGTGTTGTGGAAAAGCGTGTGGGCATCGGTGCCGCGGTGTCGTCGCGCACCGACGTGGACTATAACGACAGCCATCAACAGATTTCCATAACGATAAACACCGCAAACTGGAGCATCAACAACCCTTACTCCGACCTGCGTGTCGTTGTCTCCCAAAACCAGCGCACCGACAATGAGGTGATGGTGACACAGCCTTTGCGTGTCAGCGGCAACACTATTGTGTTCGACCACGACCGTCAGCTGATATTTCCAGGAGGAAACGAGTTCCGTCGGTTTGAGATGGTCACAACAAACTATGCCGGGATGGGGGTGGAACGCTACACGTACAGCCATCCATACCACCATGCCGTGCTGGAAACCGACGAGCCTCGCGCGTTTGAATCTTATTCTTTCGACCGCACGCAGTACGGACGGTTCACAATCCGTGAAAGCAACTCCTACGACTCAAACACTCAGGCGGACTATATGATAACCCATTTCTCGCTTGCCATGCCGAGGCTTGCCGACGGTGACGTGTATGTCGACGGAGAATTTACGCAGCATCGGTTCGCCAACTTAAACCGTATGCATTATAATGCTGATACACAATGCTATGAGCTCGACTTGCCGTTGAAGCAGGGAGCCTACAACTATCAATATCTGTGGCTGCCAAATGGAATGAATGTGGCGCAGACGGCTAAAATCGAGGGCGACCACTACCAGACGGTCAACGAATACATGATCCGTGCATACTACCGGGTGCCGGGCGAACGCTACGACCGCCTGATTGGCTACGGGCTGATTTACTCCGGGCATTGAAAGTCAAAATTCGCTTGTTGTGAAAAACATACATGATTTAATGCGCATTTAAGAATAAAGTATTACCTTTGCGTCGGAAATGGTTGCTCCGGCTTGTAGCGACAAGCCGTGATGGAGCATTAAAAGGGAATGAGGTGAAAGTCCTCAACAGTACCCGCTGCTGTAAGTTCTCGATGCCGGACATCTGTCCGGCAGGCAAAAGATGCTTTTAGAAAGTCACTGACAATAGTTGTCGGGAAGGCAAAGGCATCAGGAATAAGTCAGAAGACCTGCCAACCAAAAAATACATAAGATTGTCTGCGGGATTATGGACTTTTATATGTGATGGCTGGCAGTAACTCTGCCCAGCCGTTATATGTTTGCTATTTTAACAGATTGACCCCGTTTAGAAGTCTTATGACTTGCAAAAACGGGCGTTTTTTTGTTTTAAGTAAACTGTAACATTACGAATGAGGATTTTTCCTTTATTGTTTTTCTGCTTTCCCTCGTTTGGAGTTTTGGCGGCAGAACCACAGGACACAACCGCGGAACGGATGCTCAATCTGAAAGAAGTTGTTGTCACAGCCACGGTGCCGCAGATTGATGTCATCCCTGCGCAGAAACTCAGCGGCGAGGAACTGAAACGTCTCAACAGCAACAGTGTGGCTGATGCGTTGCGCTATTTCTCCGGAGTCCAGGTGAAGGACTATGGTGGAGTGGGTGGCATAAAGACAGTAAACATCCGATCAATGGGCACCAACCACACCGGTGTGGTTTATGACGGTGTGGAGCTCGGCAACGCACAAAACGGACAAGTCGACCTGGGGCAGTTCTCGCTCGACAATATCGACGGCATTTCGTTATACAACGGTCAGAAAAGCGAGATTCTTCAGCCTGCCAAGGATTTCGGCTCGGCGGGATCAATCTATATACGTACGCGCACTCCTGAATTCAACGGAGGAGAGACATATCATCTGCGCGCCACGCTGCGGGCTGGCTCGTTCGACCTGCTCAATCCGTCGGCGTTGCTGGAGCTGAAATTGTCAGACAAAGTCAACGCGTCGCTTAGCGCGGAATGGATAAATTCGAGCGGAAAGTACAAATTCCGTTACCGGCGTGTCAATCCGGCTGGAGAACTGGCATACGACACAACAGCCGTGCGCCAGAACGGCGACATTAACGCCACTCGCCTGGAGGCTAATCTCAATGGCGTGGTGAAGTCCGGACAGTGGCATTTCAAGGTCTACAACTACAATTCCGAGCGTGGCGTGCCGGGGGCGATAGTCAATAACGTATGGCGTCGCGGAGAACGCATCTGGGACACCAACTCGTTCGCTCAAGTCAATTATACTCAGACATTCGGCAAGTTCACCACGCTCAACAATTTGAAATATGCGTTCTACCGTACCCATTATGTCAACAACGACGACAAGCAGATAAAAATCGACAATCTGTACAAGCAGAAAGAAGTCTACTTCTCGTCGGCAAACGAATATGTGCTGTTTCCGTGGTGGCACGTCTCGGCTGCATATGATTTTCAATGGAACACGCTCGATGCCGATGTCTACGGGTTTGCGCAACCCGACCGCTTCTCAAATATGCTGTCGGTTGCAACAGCGTTCGACCTGGGTAGGTTAAAGGCGCAGGCGAGCGTTTTGGCTACGTTTATCCACGATTCACTCAAGGGACAGCAGTCGCCCTCCGACAAGCATGTGCTGACACCTGCTGCGTTTGTGTCATACACATTGGTGAGAGGCTTGTCGGCAAGGGCGTTCTACAAACAGTCGTACAGAATGCCTACGTTCAACGACCTGTACTATGCCGATATGGGAAACTCGAAACTCAATCCCGAGCGCGTGACGCAGTACAATCTTGGCTTGCTGTTCAGCAAGCGTGGCGGCGGATTGGTGAGCGAGATGCGGTTCAGTGGCGATGCATACTACAATTACGTCAAAGACAAAATTGTGGCTTATCCCAAAGGGCAGCAGTTCCGTTGGACAATGCTCAATCTCGGCAAGGTGGACATCCGCGGTCTCGACGTTTCGGCGCAGGTGACGCTCAATCCGCTGCGCGACTTCTTTGCCACGGTTCGCGCGCAGTACACCTATCAGCGAGCCATCGACGTGACCAATCCATCAGACAATTACTATCGCGACCAGATTCCGTATATTCCCCACCATTCCGGCTCGGCGGTGGTTAATCTGACATGGCGGGAATGGAATCTCAATTATAGTTACATCTATGTCGGAGAACGCTATAACCAACAAGAGAACATCCGCTACAACTATACCCAACCATGGTATACGAGCGACATGTCGCTGAGCCGTGATTTCAAAATCAGACAACGCATAACCCTGAGGGCTTTGCTCGAGGTCAACAACCTGCTGAGTCAGGACTACGACGTGATTCTGAATTACCCGATGCCAAAACGTAACTATCGCATCACATTGACTGTCAATATATGAGACGTAAGGCATACATATTTGCTCTTTTGACATTGCCTCTGCTGCTGGCTTTCGCCGCCTGCCGCGAGGATGAGCTGGTTGTGCCCACGGAGTATGAGATAATCGGCGACGAGGCGTCGGGCAGCCCTGTGCGGGGATTCTATCTTGTCAATGAGGGCAATATGGGTTCGAACAAGTGCAGCCTTGATTATTACGACTATTACACAGGGCTTTATTCGCGCAATTTCTATTCCGAGAAAAATCCGGCAGTGGTGAAGGAGCTCGGCGACGTGGGCAACGACATAGGCATTTATGGGTCGAAACTTTATGTGGTGGTCAACTGCTCTCACAAAGTGGAAGTTATGGATGCACGCAGCGGTGTGCGCATCGGACAGGTCGACATCCCAAACTGCCGCTATGTGCGTTTCCATCGAGGCAAGGCGTATGTCAGCTCCTACGTCGGACCGGTGCTTATCGACCCAAGCGCGCCGAAGGGCGCGGTCTTCGAGGTCGACACGGCGACGCTTGCCGTGACACGCAAGGTGACCGTTGGCTATCAGCCGGAGGAAATGGAGGTGGTCGACGATTATATGTATGTAGCCAATTCCGGAGGCTACCGCGCTCCAAACTATGACAATACAGTCTCTGTGATTCAGATGATCGACTTCAAGCAGGTGGAGCAGATTCCCGTAGGCATCAATCTGCATCGGCTGAAGAAAGACCGCTATAACAAACTGTGGGTCACCTCGAGAGGCGATTACGAAACGCGTCCGTCGCGCCTTTATGTGCTTGACAAGAAGCCTGGCTACAACAAGATGGTGGTCACAGACACTCTTGACGTGGCATGCTCGAATATGGCAATCCACGGCGACCTGCTTTACTATTACGCTACGGAATGGAACAACTACACGGCTTCAAACACCATTTCCTATGGCATTATCGACACGCGGACAAAGAAAATCGTGTCGACCAATTTCATTACCGACGGGACGGAAAAGGAAATTACGATTCCATACGGCATAGCCGTGCATCCGGTCTCCGGCGACATTTTTGTCACCGATGCGAAAAATTATGTGTCATCGGGCACTCTCTATTGCTTTTCTTCCGACGGCAAGAAGAAATGGAGTGTGCGTACGGGCGACATTCCCGCCCATATAGCATTCCTGTATCAATGAAAAGAAAGATAGTCATATTATTGTTGCCTCTGATTCTGTGGGCTTGTTCCGATGAGGTGCCGATGGTCAATCTCGGCATCGACGACGTCTACTATGTGGCGCGTATGCAGAAACTGCCGTTGCACTCGGCGTTGACAGGGGAGAAGTATCGGTGGACAGTCAATGGGAAAGAGGTGTCGGCAACCGACAGCTATATCTTTTTGGCTGAAGCGGAGGGTGTCTACAATCTTACGTTCGACATCATCGACCCTGACACGCCTTATCATTTTGAGTTTACGGTGAATGTGCTTCACGAGGAGGTGGAGTACAGCACTTACATTTCCCGTGTCTATGAATATTGTCCGGCTCCGGGACAGTTTGTCAACGAGATGCCGAAATATGAACCCGGCGACACGTATGCCGACATACTGAAAAAATGCGAGGAGTCGATTTCTGGAACAAACGATGTGCTGATTTCGCTCGGAGGATATGGCGGTTATGTGACATTCGGGTTCGACCACACGGTGATAAACGTGCCGGGCGAGCGCGATTTCCGGATTTGGGGAAATGCATTCTATGAATTGTCCAATCCCGACAGCAAGGGCGGGTCGGCTGAGCCGGGCATCGTTATGGTCAGTTTCGACGCAAACTGCAACGGCATCCCTGACGATGAGTGGTATGAGCTTGCCGGAAGCGAGTATCACAAGCCGGAAACGCTTCATGGTTATGAGATAACCTATAGCAGGCAAGGCGACGGCCATACGCCTGTTGAGGACGAGAGCGGCTATCTGACAGATATGACCTACATCCCATGGCATGATTCTCTCGGTGGCTCGGGCTATATAGCTAAAAACATTTTCCACAGTCAGGAATATTATCCTCAGTGGGTGAGTGACAACGAATTGACATTCAAGGGCACGCTTCTTGCGCCCAACGGAGTGGACTCCAGCGGCACAGGACGCTACTATATCCTCTATGCATATCCGTGGGGTTATGTCGACAATCATCCGAATGACTATGAGGACTTGAACAGTTTCGACATAGGGTGGGCTGTCGACAAAAACGGCAATCCAGTAAATCTTCCGGGGGTCGACTTTGTGAGAGTCTATACGGGTGTGAATCAATATTGCGGGTGGCTTGGCGAAACCTCGACAGAGCTTTCCAAGGCGCGCGACCTCCACGTGGCGCTTCCCGGAGTGCCACTGCCTAATCCTTTGACTGAAAAAACATTGAGATATGAGAAAAAATAAGACATTGACATTTGTTTTGCTCTCGGCGATGGTGCTGTCGGCAAATGCGTTTGTGATTGATTGGAACAAGATTGTTCATTGGGCGGGTTCCGGCAACAACAAAGCCGCTATGGTGGTGCAGTTTGCCGACAACGGTCCGGAGGAGGCATACGTGTGGGGATATCGATGGGACGACGGGCAGACACCGTCGGGCGAGGATATGTTTCGCGCGATAGCGAAGGAGTCGTCAGACTTGACACTGTTCACGCAGTTTACGGGAATAATGGGCAGCACGGTGTGCGGTATCGGATATTCCGACGGACATACAATTTCAGATTTCCTTGAGTTTGATTTTGACGGCGCGAAATCCGACAGCCGCGTAAGTTTCAACTATTTTTCCGCAAACACGTCGATGGGACAGACAAGTGTGCCGGGATGGGACACTCCCGATATGTGCGACGATGCGATAGCGGCTTCAAAAACAGCACATATTCTTGAGCATCCGATAAATGCGCGTGCGTATGGTTATGCTGCCTACGACTATGACTGGTGGCAGGTGTTTGACCGCACCGACGCTGACCATCAGAGATGGAATGCCGGATGGTATGACGGCTATTGGAGTTATTGGGTAGGAGGCGTGGATTCCGACAATTTCTCTTATTCCGGACTGGGAATGACATCGCGCAAGCTCAAAGACGGCGATGTGGACGGATGGAAATTCCAGGCGCTTGAAGGCCCGGTTGTGATGGTGGCTGGTGGCATACGTCAGCAGAACGCATTGCCTAAGGACGCCGATGCGTCGACAGGCGCTTCAAAGCCATGGCACAACCTCAATTATGTGCATTTCTCCACCGATGGAGTAGGCTCGGTTGAGTCCGACAATGGCTCGTCGATGGTTGAGGTGTTCAACCTGGAGGGAATGAGGGTGCTTGCCGTCGATTCTTCGGTGCCGGCATCCGAGTTTTTTGAAAGATTGGAGAAGGGCGTCTACATTGTCAGAAGCGGCAAGGTGGTGCGCAAAGTGATAAAGAAATAACTAACAATTTTTATTAATCAATAAATTCCTTATGAAAAGAATTTTGCTTAGTCTGACCGCGATTTTTGTGGTGATGACTATTGCTGCCAGGACGCAGTTTCCGAGGACGGTGCAGGGTGTGCCTTACACTCCTAAGTCGGCCGACGGAAAACTTCGGGCGGCATCCGATTGGGAGTGGGCAACTCCCGACGACATGGCGGGTGATGCGAATTTCACCTTCGACATGATCAAGAACTGGACTGGAGAGGGAGAAAACAAAGCCGCTCTGGTGATTCAATGGAACTACGACGACGAGCCGGCGGCTTTGGTGTTCGGCTATCGTTGGACAGGTCAAGCCACTGGTGCCGACATGCTTAAGGCGGTGGTGAAAAACAATCCGCGCCTGTATGCATTGATGCAGTACACAAACGTTAGCTCGCCGACCGATCCCAATGGCGGCTACACCATCAACGGTATCGGCTGGGACGTGGACGATGACGGCGACATTGCCCTTATCGACACTGGCAACGGCAATCAGGTCTACGAGTCGGAAGACGGATTTTTTGAACATCCGCGGGGCTACAAGCCCGGACAGGGCGGTTCCTCGGATTATGACTATGACAACTGGAAGGCGCGCGACACCGACGATATGTGGTGGGCTGGATGGTACACTGGATATTGGTCATACTGGGTGAAGGACAATGCTACAGACAATTTCAGCTATTCAAGTTGGGGCGCTTCTGGCCGTGTGCTTGAAAACGGCAGCTGGGACGGCTGGAATTTCGCGCCAGGAATGTCCAGCCAAAATTGGAAATCGTTTGTCGCAGCGCCGCTGCCTATTCCTGCGGATGCAAAGACAGTGTTTGTAAACGAAGGCTTGCGCTATGAACTGAAAAGTTATTCTGCAAAAACCGTAAAACTTACTGCTCCGGAAACCGGTGTCTACACAGGCGAGGTTGCTGTGCCGTCGACATTTGTCGACGAGGGCGTGACATATACCGTGGTTGAGGTCGACAAAAATGCTTTTGCCAACTCGACAGTGACAACGGTCACTCTTCCGGCAACAGTGACTGCCATAGGAAAAGAAGCGTTTAAAAACTCCACTATCGCCACGCTCAACGTGCCATCGGTCGATGGCGTGACAAAAATTGGCGACGGGGCATTTTTCGGATGTTCAAACTTCGCCACTCTCTTTGTGCCGTCGTCGATGACGTCGATTCCCGACAGTATGTTTGAGGGAACGGCGATTGCCGACATCAAATTCCCTGCGCATGTGGAAGCGGTTGGAAAACGTGCGTTTGCCGCATGTCAGCAGCTTGCCGGAGTAGAGATTCCGACAACGATAACTGCAATCGGAGATGAAGCGTTTGCCGAGTCAAATGCAATCACATCTGTAAAAGTTGCATCGACATATCCTGTCGCGATTGCCGACAACGTGTTCAGCGCGGGAGCTTATGCCAATGCGACTCTTGAAGTGCCAAACGGCTACACTGCCGACTATGCGGCGGCTGCCGGATGGAAAAACTTTACCAATGTAAGCGAATATGTCCTTGATGTCAAAGTAGGCGACATTTTCAAAGTAGGCGGAATGACTTATGCCGTGACTGCGGTCGGAGAGTCGAACAATGTAAAAGCCACCTACTGCAAGGTTGAAGGCACTCCAGACCGTAAAAAAATCGAGGCAGCCAACAAGGCTGGATATGTGGGAGAGATCACAATCCCTGCGTCTGTGACTTTCCAGAATGTGGATTTCAACGTGACTGAAATGAGCGACAGCACTTTCTATGGTGCGTCGGAACTTACTCTTGCCAGAATAATCGCACCGGTTGTTTCTTTGGGTGATTATGCTTTCTTCGACTGTACGAAACTTGAATCTGTCGACCTTCCGTCAACGCTTAAAAGACTGGGCACATATGCATTTGCTTATTGCAAGAGTATGCCGAGCGTGACTCTGCCTGACGGGCTTACGGATTTTGGCGAGGCGCGCACATTCGCGTGGTGTTCAAAACTGAGTGAAATCAATTTCCCGGAGGGAGTTACGGCTTTGCCTGAATATTGCTTCTACGGAACCGGATTCCCTGGAATCAGATTGCCGTCGACTCTCCGTACTGTAGGCCGGAATCTTTTCCAGAGTTGCCCGTCGTTGCGTAAGGTGATTATTGAAGACGGACTTACGGAGATTTCTGACTATATGTTCAGCTCTTGCAGCAGTCTGGTTGCGGTAAAGATGCCTGACACTGCTACAAAAATCGGAAACTATGTTTTCCAGAATTGCACATCGTTGCGTATGCCGGTATTGCCTGCTGGACTTACTGAGGTGCCTAACTATATGTTCAGCAAGTGCAGCTCGATGGAATCAATCGAGCTTCCTGAAACGGTTACGAGCATTGGCAATTATGCATTTGAAAATTGCAGCAGCCTTGAATTTTCACTGCCTGCCGGCGTGACTAATTTGGGTAAAGGCGCGTTCAAGAATTGTAAGCTTATAAAGGAATTTACGATGCCTGCGGCGATGACTGAGATTCCTAATTCATTGTTTGCCGGTTGTGTGGGTCTTACTACTTTGAAAATCGGAAAAAGCGTGAATGCCATCAAGGGTTATGCCTTCGACGGCTGCAATATGCTTGCCAACATTGTTTATGCCGACGGTCAGACTGGAGTGAACCTCCCGTCGACATTGACATCGATTGAAGCGTATGCCTTCAGAGGGTGCAAAGCTGTCGGAACTTTAGTGCTTCCAGAGGCGTTGGCATCGTTGCCGAGCTACGTTTTTGAAAATGCTGGATTGAATAGGCTTGTTCTTCCTCAAAAGAAGATGAACTACAACAACACGAATTTGGTTTACGGATGTACGGGCATAAAGGTTTACTCTCCTGTAACCGAGCCTGGAACGACTGGAAGTTATGCATGGCGAGTGAAGAATGGCTCACCTGCGACGTTTGCCGAAATTGTTGTCCCGACAGGATGCAAGAGTGCATACAGTGGTATTGACTATTGGGGAAAATCCAACTTGACAGAACTTCAGCTGGAAGAGATTCAGTTGATTGAAGGCTCAGCGAAGAAAGTTGGTGGAAATCTTGTCCTTTCAGGCCGGATTGCCGGAACTTATGACGATGTTCGTGCGCCTGCCGCATTTACGCAGTTCAACGACGGTGTGTTGTTCAAGGGCAAGACTGTGAAAGTGGTCTGCAAAATGATGCCGAAAACGCTTGACATAGCCAAGGCTGCTTCGATGACGGAAACGACGGTTGGCGACGACGCTACGTTTACGGTTACCGTGCCCGACACCGAGGATACCGATATGTTGAGATTGATTGTTCAATACGAAGATAACGGATCAACATATACTGCAGGGTATCCGGAGATGATCAATGTCGAAAAGACGTTTGCTTTCTCGGATGCGGAATATGACGCCCATTTCGATGAATCGTTCACTCCGACGCTTGAGTTTTATAGCGATGCTTATTCGCTGGACAAGATTGAATTCTCATCGAGCGACACAAAAGTGGCAAGCGTGAACAAGCGCACCGGCGCGGTCAGCGTGAAGCGCGTTGAGGGCGACGCTGTGATTACAGCTGCGTTGAAGACCGACCCTGCTGTCAAGGCAACGATGACAGTGCATGCCGCGCTGCGCAATCCGGTTACCGGTTTTGTGCTTGGCAACGGCGACAAGACAATCAATCTTACATATCTCGACATCCTCGCTCTGTCGCCTACGGTAGAGCCTGCGAATGCCGATATTCAGACCTACGATGTCAGCGTAAGCGATCCTGAGGTGGCTACCACTTATGCTGCAAGGGCTTTCAACCCGTCGCGCAGTTTCTGGGAATTGATTACTCACAAGACAGGCACTGTCGACGTTACGTTCACATCACAGGACGGTTCCGGCGCATCGACGACTTATACGGTCAACGTGCTTGAGCCAAACCGCGAACCGCTTGCCGACAGTTATCAGAATGGTACGTTCTGGCTCAACGAGGATTGGTTCGGGCATTCTAACGGCTCAATCAACTATATTGCCGACAATGGCGAATTGAAATACCGCGTGTATGAGTCGCAAAACAAATATGAGTCGTTTGGCTGCACGTCGCAGTACGGTATCATCTATGGAGACAAACTTATCGTGATGTCGAAGCAGGCGACCGACGGCGGCGACCCTCGCAAGGGTGGCGGACGTGTTGTGGTGGCTGATGCCAAGACGCTCAAAAAATTGGCTGCGTTCGACTATATCGGCGCAGACACCGACGGCGACGGCAACGGTGACGGTGATGGACGCGCGTGTGTCGGCGTTTCTGAAAACAAGGTTTATCTCGGATCGACAGCCGGCATTCAGGTGCTCGACACCCGTACGCTTACTTTGGGCGGAATGGTCGATGGTATTGCTTCCGGTGAGAACCAGTACAACGGACAGATTGGCGACATGGTTGCCATCGGCAAATATGCGTTTGCAATCCAGCAGGGTGTGGGTGTGCATGTCATAGACATTGCCACAGACAAGGTGGTCAAGACATTCCCGGTAGAAAGCAACGATGCTTCGGGCGTTTCCGGCATGGGTTATCCTCAGGGCATCACTGTCACTGCCGACGGCAATGTGTGGGTTGCCACTACTGCCGATGCCTCAAGTGGTTTGTGCACATTCCGTTGCATCGACCCGAGCACGCTCGACGTGACCGACAGTGTTGACCTTCCGGAGGGACAGCGTGTCACTTGCGGATGGGGTGCATGGCGCTCAACCAATTTCTTTGCTTCAAAGAGTGAAAACGCCATTTGGTATGGTGCCGGAGTTGAGGCTTCAATTGTTTCGGGCAACACGGGCTACTACAAGTGGACCGTAGGTTCCGACATCGCAGGAATCCAACCGGTGTTTGTGTTCCCAAACAATTTGCCGGGTGTTGACAGCAACACGTTCCAGGCTCCTTATGCCGGTGTGCGCTACGACGACCGCAAGAATCAGCTGCTCGTGGCTGCAACCCATGGCTCTTCGTCAAACTATCGTTACAATTGGCTCCACTTTGTTGACTGCAAGACTGGCGACATCGTGAACACAATCAAGCTGAAGGATTATTATTGGTTCCCTTCAATGCCGATTTTCCCCGATAAATATGCTCCAGAGTTCAGCGATCTCCCTGAGGTGAGAGTTGATTTGGCAAAGGTTGGCGACATATTTACAATCGACCTTAAGGATTATGTGACCGACAAGGACAATATCGATGCGGCAATACGCTTGTCGATTGTAGGAGGCGACGCTGTCGCTGCCGACAACACGGTCTCTGACAAGAGTCTGGTCAACGCTACGCTTGAAAACGGTGTGCTTACAATCACTCCGTTGATTGCCGGTAGAGGAAACCTCAATGTAAAGGCGGAGTCAAACGGCAAGACCACTACGGTCAGCATTCCTTATGCTGTGGAGAATTCGGATTCAGGCATTCACAATGTTGATGGCGCTGCCGGGACATTGTCGGTTTGCGACAATATTGTAACTGTGAAGAATATGGCAGGAACCACCTTCGCGGTCTATGACATGGCGGGCCGTGTTGTCGGTGCGTTTGTTGCCGAATCTGATTGCGCGCGCGTGGCATTGACGCTTCCGTCAGGAGTCTACGTCATTGCGGCAACCAGCGGCAGCCATACGCTGAAATTTTCAATCAAGTAAGTGTTAATCAAGTGAGCTTGAGCGGTTGTTGACCGTTCGGGCTCACTTTTCAATGTGCTTTTTAAATGAAAATATTATCACGAGCAATAATCGTTGCGGCTGTTGTCGCCGGAGTCTTGAATACAGTCAAGGCGTCGGAGACTGACTACACGAAAGGCATCATGATTGTCAACGAAGACTGGTATGGACACCAGAATTCAACGGTCAATTACTTGTTGCCCGATGATGTAGACGGCGATTATTGGCGCTATCGCATTGTGCAGGCGGAGAATCCCGGAAAGGAATTGGGCTGCACGAATCAGTATGGTGCCATATGGAACGGACGTATGTATCTGATTGCCAAACAGGAGAAAGATCCTGGGGCTTCTGTTGTGGGCGGACGCATTTCGGTGACCGACGCCAAGACAATGAAGCTCATCAAGCAGCTTCAGATTATCGACCCCTCGGGGAGGCAGTGCGACGGCCGTGCTTTCTGCGGAGTGACCGACAAAAAGGGGTATGTGTCGACGAGCAACGGCATCTGGGTGCTCAATCTTGAGACTCTTGAGATAGAACGGCAGGTGGAGGGTTCGGGCAACCCGAATCTCGACGGCAACGACAAGCCAAACACCGATTCCGGCAGTTCGTTGTATTATGGGCAGACGGGAACGATGGTTCTTGCCGGTGGAAAAGTCTTTGCCGTGCATCAGCAATATGGACTGCTGGTGGTCGACACGCAGACCGACAAGGTTGTCGATGTGCTCGACATGGGTATTGTCGATGATGTTGTTGAAGCGGAAACAGGCAAACGCCCAGCTTCGGGAATAGGCTCGACGATAGTGCGGTCGAAAGACGGCAATCTGTGGTATGCAGTAGCCAAAAACGTGCAGGGCATGGGTGCGACGTTGCCATATGTGGTCAAGGTCAATCCTACAACGTTGGAGCGCGAGGTGGTGCATATCGACGGCGAAGGAATGTATCCGCCGTCAAACTCATGGTATGCATGGACTCCCGACCCGATGTGCGCGTCGCAGGTGACCAACAGCCTTTATTGGTGCGGCGGCGCCAACAGCTGGTTTACGACCTATTGCGTTTTCCGTTTCGATACCGACAGCCATAAGATTGAGAAAATCATCGATTTCTCTTCTGAGCCTGGCGATTGGCATATCTACGGATGCTCGCTTGGCATCCATCCGCAGACCGATGAGCTGTATGCGTCGGTGTTTCATCAGTTTCAAGACCAGACGTACGCCACACGGCGCTATACATCTGACGGAGTCCTGAAGAATGACTATCCGATGATTGCCAACTATTGGTTTCCATCGATGATTGTTTTTCCTACCGACCCATACAACAATCCGGGATATTCCTCGGTGTCGGTTCCTGCATCTGATGAGAATATTATGGTGAAAGTGGTCGACAGGTCGATTGTGGTCGACGGTTGCCATGATTTCCAAGTGTATTCGCTTGACGGCAAGATGTGTGGGTCTGAAAATCTTCAGCCGGGCATATATGTAGTCAGGGCGGATGGCACAACGCGGAAAGTAATCGTGAATTAGGATAAGTTTAGATAGTATTATAGTTTAGTTTTTAGCAGTTGAGGCGGAACGTCGGACGACGTGCCGCCTCAACTTGTTTTCAACAGGCTGTCGACAAAGGCGGTTGGCAAGTTGTTGGTAATTCTTGGAAGAAAGAAGTAGGCAGTTTCATTAAATCTTCCTACATTTGCCGTTGAAAAGAATGAAGTATGGAGAACGTTAACGATATAAAGAATTCCAAGGAATACAGTGATTTCCGTGAGTACCAGGAATTCCGCAAATTCAAGGCGGAGCAATGGAAGTCGGCTCGAAGCAAGGCGCAGTTTACCGACGACGCGAAGATTCAGCCTCAGGACAAGGAGATTGAAGACGCGGTGCTTGGAGCGTTGATGCTTGAGCGCGATGCCTATGCCATTGTGTGCGACTTGTTGCGACCGGAGTCGTTCTACGACCCTGGAAACCAAAAAATTTATGCTGCAATCAACAAGCTCGGTGTGATGCAGCAACCCATCGACATGCTTACCGTCACGCAGCAGCTGCGTGCCGACGGCGCGCTCGACGATGTGGGCGGTCCGGTGCGCATCTCTGAATTGACATCCAATGTGGCCTCGGCGGCGCATATTGAATACCATGCGCGCATCGTGGCTCAGAAATTCTTGGCGCGCCGACTGATTTCGTTCTGCTCTGAGATAGAGAAAAAGTCGTTTGACGAGTCGTATGATATCGACGATCTTTTGCAGGAGGCTGAGGGTAAATTGTTTGAAATCTCGCAGGGCAACTTGAAGAAGGACTTCACGCAGATTGACCCTGTAATCAATTCTGCTATGGAGCAGATTGAGGCCGCCGGCAAGCGTGAAAGCGGCTTGAGCGGTCTGCAGACCGGTTTCCACAATCTTGACAAGCTGACGTCGGGATGGCAGAACTCCGACCTTATAATCATTGCCGCACGTCCGGCGATGGGAAAAACGGCGTTTGTGCTGTCGATGGCGAAGAATATGGCTGTCGACTACAACACTCCGGTGGCGATATTCTCGCTTGAAATGTCAAACCTTCAGCTGGTCAATCGTTTGATTTCAAACGTTTGCGAGATTGAGGGCGAGAAAATCAAGAGTGGACGTCTGAGCCGGCAGGAGTGGGAGCAGTTGAACTCGCGTGTGCGAAGCCTTTTCAGCGCGCCGCTTTATGTCGACGACTCTCCGTCTCTGTCAATCCTCGAGTTGCGCACGAAGGCGCGCCGTCTGGTGAAGGAGCATGGTGTGAAGATTATCATCATCGACTACCTTCAGCTGATGAACGCTACGGGTATGAAGTTCGGAAGCCGCGAGCAGGAGGTGAGTATGATTTCACGAAGCCTCAAGCAGTTGGCCAAAGAGCTTAACATCCCGGTAATCGCACTGTCGCAGTTGAGCCGTAAGGTGGAGGAACGCAACGACGGCAACAAGCGTCCGCAGTTGAGCGACCTTCGTGAATCGGGTGCCATCGAGCAGGATGCCGATATTGTTTGCTTTATCCACCGTCCGGAATATTATACGCGTTCTACTACAGACGCTGAGAACAGGGATATCCGCGGCATGGCTGAGTTTATCGTGGCGAAGCACCGTAGTGGTTCGGTCGACGATATTGAAATGACGTTTGTCGCACGGTTCGCACGTTTCCAGAACCGTTCGGAGCCAATGCCGTTTGAGAAGGGTACGATGGCGTCGAAAATCAATGACGACCCGGGACCGCAGGAAGTCTACATTCCTGCGCCTGCCGACGGACAGCCGAATGCTGTCGACGCGTCGGCTATGGGGCTTGGCAATGATGCGCAGGGCGGACCGATGCCTGATTTCTTAAGTGAATAATTATGGGTTTCGGAGAAATAATGATTGCTGTGGCTTTTGCAGCAACCGCTGCTGTCGGTGGCGCCGCCGACAGTGTCATGCGCCGTCAGGCTGACGGTTTTCTGCAGGCGTTGCCCGACGGGTTGCAGCAGACACAGACTCTTGCCGTTGAGAAAGCCATTGCCGGCGACAATGCCGCTTTGATGGCTGTGCGCAATTCGCGGAACACGCGTCAGACGCTGTCGGAAAATGTCAGAGTGAGGCAGTTGTCGGAGTCGTTGCGGCTTTATGAGCCGAGCGGTGTCGACGGGAGGTTGCCGTTGCTGGTTTATTTCCATGGCGGAGGCTGGACTTTCGGCAGTCTGAACAGCTGTGCGCGGTTTTGCGACGCGGTGGCGGCTATGGGTGGCGTGAAGGTGCTTGCCGTTGACTATCGGCTTGCTCCCGAACACCCGTTCCCGTGTGGACTGCACGACTGCTGCGATGCGGTGGCATACGCCCGCGACAACGCTGCATTGTTGGGCATCGACGCGTCGCGCATCAGCGCCGGAGGCGACAGCTCGGGCGGCAATCTCGCTCTTGCCGTGGCTCTATCCGACGAATGCCGTGGCGTGTTGGAGTCGCTTGTGCTTTTTTATCCGGTCACTAAGGCTTTTGCCGACGGCTCGGAGTCGTGGCGTAAATATGGCAGCGGCTACGGGCTCGATGCGGATTTGATGGAGGCGTTCAACCGCGCCTATCTTGGCGGAACGGATTCGGAAAACCATGCCGTCAGTGTGGGATTGTGCAGCGGGGAGCAACTGAGACGTCTGCCGCGCACTCTTCTTGTCGCTGCCGGACGCGACATCCTTAGAGACCAGGGCTGCGAACTGGCGGAAAAATCAGGCGGACGGATTGAAAGAGTGGAATTTCCTGACGCCGTGCATCTTTTCATCACAGTGCCCGGACAGGATGAGGCTTTCCGGAAGGCTGTCGATTTGACGTATGAATTTATTACACAGAAACAATGATAAAACAAACCGTATTAAAACTGTCTCCAAAACGGAGAGGATGCCATTTAATCACTTCTGAAATTATGGGCGGCATCCCGCAGCAGCTGCCCGAGACGGGGTTGCTGAACCTATTCGTGCAGCACACTTCCTGCGCGCTTACAATCAATGAGAATGCCGACCCCGACGTGCGTGGCGACATGGCGCGCATCATGGATTGCCTTGTGTGTGAGGGTGAGCCATATTACGAGCATACGCTTGAAGGGCTCGACGATATGCCTGCCCATGCCAAGTCGTCGCTTTTCGGTGTGAGCATTACGATTCCAATCTCCGCACATCGCCTTGCTCTCGGCACGTGGCAGGGCATCTACCTCTGCGAATTCCGCGATTCCGGCGGCAGTCGAAGCATAGTGGCTACCGTGATGGGAGAATAAAAAACGCAAAAAAAACGCCTGCAAATCGATGACTGCAGGCGTTTTTTATGAGATTGCGTCTGAATATTAGCACTTTGCGCCTTTTGCGCCCTTCACGCCTCCACCGAGGCTGAAGATGTTCTGGTCAAAGTTGGTCGTTTTCTGACCTTGTTCGCGTTTGCGCTTCAGAGCCAGCTGCACAAGGCGGTCCATCAGTTCGTCAAACTTGATTCCTGTAGCCTCCCATAAGTAGAACGACAGAGATCCTGGGATCGTGTTGATCTCATTGACAAAAACATCGTTGGTCGAAGCGTCGACCATAAAGTCAACGCGGCTCACGCCGTGGCACGACAATACGCGGAAAGTTTCTTTGGCGAGAAACTGGATGCGCTCCGTGATGTCTTTCGGCAGGTCGGCAGGGATGCGCTTGTCGGAAGCCTGCATGCCTTTCGCGCCCTTTGTTCCTCCTTTATACTTGTCGTCGTAGCTCAGGAACGCGCCGGTTTTGATAGGCTCTTCAAGAATCGACGGCTGGCAGTCGTCGCAGTCGCCGAGCACTGAGCAGTTTATTTCCTTGAGGTTCTCCACCATGTCCTCCACGATGATGCGTGTGGAGTATTGTTGTGCGGTCTCAACGCTGTCGAGCAATTCCTCGCGTGTCTTTGCGCAGCTGATTCCCACGCTTGATCCGAGGTTGGCAGGTTTCACGATTACAGGATAGCCGATTCGCTCTTCCACTTTCTTTACCAACTCGTCTTTCTCGCGGTACCATTGCTTGTCGGTAAACCATACGTAGTCGACTACAGGGATGTCGCAGTCCTTGAGAATCATCTTCATTGTCACCTTGTCCATACCGTTGGCCGACGACACTGTGTTGCAGCCGGCGTAAGGCACGCCGATGGTCTCGAGCACGCCCTCAAAGATGCCGTCCTCGCCGTTTGTGCCGTGAAGCACAGGGATGACCACGTCGATGGCAGCATAGACGTTGTGTCCGCCGAAAAGTTTTGTCTTTGCGCGGTAGAGGTTGAAGTCGCCGAACTCAGGACGCATGTAGACTTCTTCGCATTTTTCTACAAGGGCCTTCATGTCGCGGTAGTTCTTTACGTCGAAAAGTGCGTCGCCGGTCACCCAACGGCCCTGCTTCGTGATGTATACTGGTATGACGTTGTATTTGTCGCGGTTCATTGCGTGCATTGCCTGTGATGCAGAAATCACGGAAATCTCATGTTCAACGGAGCGACCTCCGAAGAATACAGCAACAGTTGTTTTCATTTTCTTTTTGTATTGTTATGGGTTGTTTTATTGATTGCTTATTTGAAGGTGTCTGGCAGGTCGTTCTCGTAGAGCACGGTGTCGCCCATTTGTAGCAGCGAGGCAAGACGTTGCTGAGCCTCGGCAAACGAGTCGACCACAATTAGGTTGTCGTCGTTGAACGTGCCTGATTTCTTTATGCCCGCCACAATGGCGTCGCGGTTGTATTGTCCTACGACGATTGCCACATCCACCGTTTCCGCTATGTGCTCGCCGAACGCCTCGTTGAGAGCCTGCTGGCGGTCGCCGAGCTCAATCATTCCCGGCGTTACCACGATGCGCTTGCCGCGGGTCATTCTGGCAAGCACGTCGAGAGCCATTCGCGATCCGTGAGGGTTGGAGTTGAACGCATCGTCGATGATTGTCACTCCGCCTGGAGTGCGCTTCATGTTGAGGCGGTGCTCCACTTGCTCAATCTGGCTTACGGCATAGCGGATTTTGTCGGCTGGCACACCCAGTTTCATCGCCATGACAACGGCGGCGAGAAGGTTGGAGATGTTGCATTCGCCCACAAGACGCGTTTCGAGCGACATCACGGTGCCGCCTTTTTTGTCTGCCACGTCGAAGCGGGTGCCGTGTTCCGAATATTCAATGTTGCGCGCGGTGTAGTCGGCGTTTGCGGTGGCTTGCACGGCATAGCGCAGGCACGAAGTGTTGTCAACTTCGCGATTGGCCACGTATGGGAAGTCATCGTTGACCACGCAGAAGCCGTCGGCAGGGAGAGCGTCGGCAAGCTCGAACTTTGTGCGTTGCACATTCTCTATCGATTTGAACGATTCCATGTGCTGCTCGCCCACAGCGGTTATTATGCCGTATTGCGGATGCACGATGTCGCAGATTTCCTTGATGTCGCCGCGTTGCTTGGCGCCCATCTCGCAGATGAAAATTTCGGTGTACGGCTTCAGCATCTCGCGGATGGTGCGGGTCACGCCCATTGGAGTGTTGAAGCTGCCAGGAGTCATCACCACGTTGAACTGTTCGCTAAGGATGCGGTTCAGATAATGCTTGGTGCTTGTCTTGCCGTAACTGCCCGTGATGCCGACCACCTTCAGCGACGGCATTTCACCGATGATGCGGCGCGCGTCGTTGACATAGCTGTTGTTGATTGACTTCTCGACAGGTTGCATCGCTGCGTTGCACAGGGCGAGCACGCCCCACGAAAGCACAGCCATCGCTGTGAGCGCAGCCCCTGCGGCGGTGATGTTGATGCCGGCATCGGCATGTGGTGAGCACGACAGTGCCGCCACAACCAGCGTGGCGACAATCATAGCCGAGAGCAGACGCCACACGCGTTTGGTCATCACCAGTGGCTTTTTATATTTCTTTTTGAGCAGGATTGCTGCCTTGATTGCAAAAACAATGATTGCAATCGGCAGAGTCACCACCTTTGGAAACATCGAGACGAGAAGCAGGAACACCGCAAGGTCGGAGATTCTCGACATCGAAGCATAGTCCTTGCTCATGCGCCACCACTTGAAGTAGCGATCGTTGCGGTAAGAGTTCTGCTGCATCATCTGCAGGTCGAACTTGTAAACCTGCAGCAGGTAGAAAGCGGTTGTTGCCACCATTACGGCGGCGAGGATAGTCACGGTCAATTCCATTACTTTATAGTTTTGTCTTTATCTAAGAAACTGTTGATTACGGCTGCAAACTGATATGGATTCTCGAGGAAGCTGTAATGTCCCACGCCGGGAAACTCCACCAGTCCGGCATCCGGTATTAGCCGTTCCATCTTGCGGGCGTCAGAGATAGGAGTGGCAGTGTCGGCGGTGCCCCATACGAGCAGTGTCGGGCAGCTGATTTTAGGCAATGCCCATGTCAAATCTTCATTGACCACCTTGCTCAGAATCTGGCGCATACGCACCGATGCACTTGAATAGTCGCTCGACCCCACGCGTTTGCGGTAGCGGTTGAGCACTTCCTCGCCCTTTGTTTTGCCAAGAAGCAGCGGCAGGGCGTGTTTCACCGTCTTGTAGGTGTAAACCTTGATGTAGTATTTCATTGAGTGGCACGGCTTTATGCCTGCGGCATCGACAAGGATCAGTTTGCGCACCTTGTTGCGCGACGACAACAGGATGCCTACGCGTCCGCCGAACGAATGCCCGAGCAGTATAGGGTTTTCGATGTTCTCTTTTTTCAGGAGCTCCTCTGTTAGGCGGGTGTAATCCTCTATGCCCCAGACTGTTTGCGGCTCAGTGCTTTTGCCGAAGCCGGGGAAGTCTACGTTGTAGACTTTAAAATATGGCACAAGCAGCTTCTCGATGCTTGCTAGCGTTGTACGGTTGCAACCCCATCCGTGCATCAGTACCACAGGAATGCCCTCTCCCTCAACGCTATAGTTGAAGTTGACTCCGTTAATTTCAATTTGTTTTTCCATTTTCGCGAAATATCATTGCAAAGATAGTGCAAGCCGAGCGAAAAACATTCAAACTTGTTTGAAAATGTTTTTCCGAGGCGCAGCCTATTTTATGAAAAGATAGTGCAAGGAGAGCGAAAAACATTCAAACTTGTTTGAAAATGTTTTTCCGAACCGCCGCCTATTTTATGCAAAGATAGTGCAAGGTGAGTGAAGAGCATTCAACTTGTTTTAACTTTTACGCAAAAAACGCGGTTTTTGTCGATATTTGCTTAAAAAAAAGATATAAATTCGCTTGAAAAATTTTAAAAAAACAATTATATTGCGCTCGAAAAATATAAAATGAAAAATTACAATCCAATTATTAATAACCCAAACCTAAAAATTATGAAAAAACTATTATCGAGCGCATTGCTTCTGTTGGCAAAAGATGCAGTCCATGGAATTATCAGGTTGTATAAACAATAAGCATTAAGCATTATGATACGGATATGTATATTGCTGTTGTCTGCAGTTTTGGCGGCTACGGCGGTGGGGCAGACTGTGACGGGTCGTGTTGTCGACGATGAGAGCGGAGAGGCCTTGCCTTCGGCAAGCGTTTATGCTAAGTCGTTGGCGAAAGGCACATCAACCGATTCTGATGGACGCTTTGAAATGGCAATCCCGGAAGGAAAGACGGTTGATTTGCGGGTAAGCTATGTGGGATATAAAGAGACAACAATACAGATTAAGTCGGGAAGTGCGCCTGTTGAGGTGCGGCTGCAGCGAGGCACGGAGTTGCGCGATGTGCAGGTCTATGGCGCGCGTCATGACTTTGGCGTTAAATCCTCGCAGATGAGCGCACAGGTGCTGACATCGCAGCAGGTGAAGGAGGTGCCGGCATTGTTTGGTGAGATTGATGTGATGAAGTCACTTCAGCGTTTGCCGGGCGTTCAGTCGTCGGGCGACGGCACAGCGGGAATCTTTGTGCGAGGGGGCAATTACGACCAGAATTTGATTACGCTCGATGGCTCGACGCTTTACAATGGAGAGCATCTGAAGGGCTTCGTGTCGGCAGTCAATTCCGAGATGGTCGACAATGTGGTGTTGTATAAGGGGGCCTTCCCTGCTCGTTACGGCTCGCGCCTTTCGAGTGTGATCGACATAGGTGTGCGTGAGGGTGACTTTGAGTCATATCATAGCAGTGCATCCATAGGAATGTTGTCGTCGAAGGTGCAGGCTGAGGGTCCGATATGGAAGGGGCATACGTCGTTCAATGTGGCAGCTCGCGCCTCATATTTCGGAGCCATAGTGCAGCCTTTGCTCAAAAGCGTGTACGACAACAAGAAGGCAATGGAGCCGTATGCCAAGATGAATTTTTATGATGTCAACGCCAAATTGGTGCATCGCTTCTCGGAGAGCGACCGACTGTCGGCTGTGTTCTATTGGGGCAAGGACGTTAGCAATTCTTCTCCTACCGATAGTGAGACTAATTTCGGAAGCAAGAATGGTGAGACTAGAACTAAAAAAAATGAGACAAAAAACAATTGGGGCAACCTGGTGTCGAGTTTGTATTGGACGCATACAGCCGGCGACCGATTCCTTATGAATGTCAACGCGAGTTTTAGTCTGTATGACTATAGACTGTCGCAGAATGTGTCGGGATATTATGAGAGTCGGAAGATGGGACAATTGCAGAGGAAGACAGAAGAGGTGTCGGAAACACGTTATGATTCGAAGGTGAAGGATGCTTCTATCACTGCCGACTTCAGATTTCGCCCTGTTGCTGCCCACGATTTGCGATGGGGTGTCAAAGGCTCGTTGCAGCAGTTGTCGCCGATAATCCATGCCTATAGTTACAACTATGATTATACGCCGACTAAGGAAACGCGTATGGAAACCGACAGAACAATAGGCAAACGGCAGGACTTGCTGACGGCAAGCATTTATGCCGAGGACGATTGGACTGTGGCTCCGTGGTTGATGGCAAATGTAGGGTTGCGCTATTCGTTGTTTTCTGTTGAAAACAAGACATACGGCTCGCTTGAACCCCGCGCTTCGGTGCGCTTCCTGCTTACGCCTGCCATGGCGTTGAAACTGTCGTATGCGCGGATGGCTCAGGGCGTGCATCTGTTGAGCAGCAGCAATATCGTGATGCCGTCAGACATTTGGGTGCCTGTGACTGAAAAAATTCCGCTGATGCGCTCCAACCAGTATGCCGGTGGTGTCAACTATGAAATTATGAAAGGTCTTGAGGTGTCGGTTGAGGGCTACTACAAGACGATGGACAATGTGCTGGAATACAACAACGGAGCGTCGTGGCTCAATTGCACCGGCGATTGGCAGAGTCTTGTCAGCCTCGGCAAGGGACGCTCCTACGGCGTGGAGCTGATGGCTCAACGCTCTGTGGGCAACACTACCGGTTGGGTGAGCTACACATGGGCTAAATCCTTGCGCACATTCGACCGCCCGGGGCAGGAACTGAACGGTGGACGAGAGTTTCTTGCCGGCAACGACAAGCGGCATAATTTCAACATTGTTGTGGTGCAGCGGCTGGGACAGCATTGGAAACTGTCGGCGTCGTGGACTTATCAGAGCGGTCGCCGCGGGATATTGGCAAACACATCAATGTATGGCGGCGTGCTGCAGGAATGGGATCCGAGTTTCAGACCGGAATCCAGCACGCTTAAAGAACAGGAATATATGCAGAATCGTGATGACGCCGCACATTGGGCGGAAATGCCGGGCATGTTTGTCACTTATCGTGAGCGCAACAACTACAAGCTTCCCGACGTGCATCATCTTGATGTCGGCATAACCTATTCGGTGAGTCATCGAGGGTTCGGTGCGAGTGAAGTTAACTTGTCGTTCTATAATTTGTACAACCAACAGAACATCAACAGCGTTTATATTGGAAAGAACGAGAATAAATATGTGCTGAAAGGCATTTGTATGTTCCCGTTTATGCCGTCGTTGACCTACACATTAAAATTCTGACAATATGAAACGGTTAAAATATTTGATTTCAGCGTTGAGCATCGTTGCGGTGGTGCTCACGGGATGTGAGAAAGAGCTTGGCTTTGACGAGGGAGGAGAGAACCTCAATGTGATAGCGATAAGTATGGTGGCGTCGCCCGACACTACGCTGGAGGCGATCGTGGCGCGCACATACCGCACGGGTGTTGTCGGCACGGAAGGAACGGATGTTGAGCAAACGTTTCTGAAGGCTGCCACGCTGCGGTTTGCCACGGTGACATATTCGGTCAACGGCGCCTCTCCAGTGGAGATGGTCTACGATGCCGAGCATTGCCGTTTCCGCAGCGACTATCGTCCGAAGGCTGGCGATGTGATTGCGGTTTCTGCCTCTGAACAGAATTTTCCGTCGGTATCGGCAAATTTCACTATGCCTACGGTTGCCCCTACAGTCGAGATTGTAAGGACTCGGAAATATCGGCAGGACCATCTGCTTGACCAACTTGAAACCGGGTATTTTGACGGTGGACAGGACACAGTGGTCGACATCTCTCTGAGGATGAAGGGGCTGGAGCCGTCGGGCTATTACCGTCTCAACGTGCGCAGCCTCGCGGAGAAGGTTGTCGACGGCAAGACGGTGTATGACACCAATGATTGTTATCATTCCTACGATCCTTTGTTTCAGGATATCCGGCTGTCGAAGCCCCGCAAAGGATGGTATAAGGATTTCAGCAACGTGTTTGCCGGCACGGCTGTCGGTGGCCCAGGATATGAGTGCACGGTGACCACACGTTTGCGCAAAGGCGATGTGGGTAAGCGCATAGTGGAGGTGGAGTTGCAGTCGTTGACCGAGGATTTATACTACTATCTGAAGTCGGTGATGCTCTATCAGGTATATTTGCAGACGATTAACGACGCACAGACGGAGGCTGTGCAGATACACAGCAACGTCGACGGCGGATTCGGTATTGCCGGCGGCTTGCTGGGCACAGAGAAGCATGTGGTCGCATTCTGATGTATGTTTAGGATTTTTGGTTATATAATTGAAAAAGCACTTCCGACGCGATGTCAGGAAGTGCTTTCTTTTTGAGTTATGCTTTAGTCAAAGGCTTAAACAAGTCCTTTGCCGTGGCAGTTCTTGTATTTCTTGCCGCTGCCGCATGGACATGGGTCGTTGCGTCCCACTTTCGGTCCTACTTTGATAGGGTCGGTGTGGTGTGGGCCTTGCGGAGCGCGTGCTGCTTGACGCTGCTCGTCCTGTCCTGGATACTCCTCCTTGTGGGCGGTGTATTTGCGGTAGTCGTCGCGGCGTTCTGGCGCTGCCACCGGTTCTGCCGTAGGCATCGACGGCGACACTGACGTGTTGCTGTAGCGCGGTGCAGGGATGCGTGGGCTGTTGTCGGTTTCTGTTGCCTCTTCAGCCTGCGCTGGAGCCTGCTGTTCGCGTGGCGGTTGGCTTTGTGCCTGCACTGGGATTTGACCGCGTGTCAGCGAAGCCACGGCTTTTGCATTCATGTTGTCGAGCATTGCGTCAAACATCTTGAACGACTCGATTTTGTAGATTACCAGCGGGTCTTTTTGCTCGTAGCTTGCATTCTGAACCGACTGGCGCAACTGGTCGAGTTCGCGCAGGTGCTCCTTCCATGCCTCGTCGATGCTCATCAGCAAGATTGACTTCTGCCAAGCCTTGGCGATGTTTTTGCAGCCTTCGTTGTACGACTCCTCAAGGTCGACAGTGATTCCAAACACACGCTTGCCGTCGGTGATAGGCACGCGCACAAGACCCTTGCCTCCGTGGTTTTCCACGATGTCGGAAATCACCGGCATGGCAGCCTCTGCCATCTTCTCTGTGCGCTGGTTGAATGTGGTGATTGCCTGGCGGTAGATGGCGTCAACCTGCTTGTCTGTGCTCATCTTCTTATATTCATCTTCAGTGAATGAAGGCTCGAAACCGAATGTGGTAAGCACATCCATGCGCAGATCCTCGTAGTCGCTTTGCGATCCGTAGCGCTTCACGATGTTGCCGGCAGTCTCGTAGAGCATATTCATGATGTCGATGCCGATACGCTCACCCATCAATGCATGGTGGCGGCGGGAGTAGATCACCTTGCGCTGTGCGTTCATCACGTCGTCATATTCAAGCAGGCGTTTACGGATGCCGAAGTTGTTTTCTTCCACGCGTTTCTGTGCGTTCTCGATTGAACGGGTCACCATGCCGGCCTCGATAGGCTCGCCCTCTTTAAGTCCGAGACGGTCGAGCATCTTGACAACCTTGTCGGTTGCAAACAGACGCATTACGGTGTCTTCAAACGACACGAAGAACACTGAAGAACCCGGGTCGCCCTGACGTCCGGCACGTCCGCGCAGCTGGCGGTCGACGCGGCGTGACTCGTGGCGCTCCGTACCGATGATTGCCAGACCTCCGGCGGCTTTTACTTCAGGAGTCAGTTTGATGTCCGTACCACGACCCGCCATGTTGGTTGCGATTGTCACCACGGCTTTCTGTCCGGCGCGTGCCACGATTTCTGCCTCTTTCTGGTGCAACTTGGCGTTGAGCACGTTGTGAGGGATGCGGCGCAGCTGGAGCATGCGGCTCAGCAACTCGGAGATTTCCACAGATGTTGTTCCGACCAGCACAGGGCGTCCAGCTTCTACCATCTTCTGGATTTCGTCGATTACGGCGTTGTATTTCTCTTTCTTTGTCTTGTATACGCGGTCGTTCATGTCGATGCGTGCCACCGGACGGTTGGTCGGGATGGTCACGACGTCGAGTTTGTAGATGTCCCAGAACTCGCCTGCCTCAGTCTCTGCGGTACCAGTCATACCGGCAAGCTTGTGATACATGCGGAAGTAGTTCTGCAGGGTGATTGTTGCGAAGGTCTGTGTCGCAGCTTCCACTTTCACGCCCTCTTTCGCCTCGATGGCTTGGTGCAGACCGTCGCTGTAGCGGCGGCCTTCCATGATACGTCCTGTCTGCTCGTCGACAATTTTGATTTTTCCGTCGTCGATGACGTATTCGATGTCGCGGTCAAAGAGGGTATAGGCCTTGAGCAGCTGGTTGACAGTGTGCACGCGTTCAGCCTTGATGGCATAGTTCTGTGCATACTGTGATTTCTTCTCGGCCTTCTCCTCGTCGGAGATGTTCTCGTTCTCCAGTTCTGCCAACTGTGTTGTGATGTCGGGCAGGATGAAGAAAGTCGGGTCGTCGGTCTTGCCGGTGAGCACGTCGATACCTTTGTCGGTCAGCTCGATGCTGCGGTTCTTCTCGTCGATTACGAAGTAGAGCGGATCGGTGACGATAGGCATCTGCTTGTTGTTGTCCTGCATGTAGAAAGCCTCGGTCTCGAGCAGGAGAGGCTTGATGCCGTCCTGGCTCAGGTATTTGATGAGCGGACCGTATTTAGGCAGACCCTTGAAGGCGCGGAAGAGCAGCAGTGCGCCTTCCTTGCGCTCATCCTTGTTGTCGGATGCAATTTTCTTCTTGGCATCGGTGAGCAGCGATGTCACAAGGCGGCGTTGCGCGTTGACCACTGTCTCTACGTTCGGCTTGAACTGGTCAAACATCTGGTCGTCGCCTTTGGCAACCGGACCGGAGATGATGAGCGGCGTGCGGGCGTCGTCGATAAGCACTGAGTCGACCTCATCGACGATGGCGAAGTTGTGTGGACGCTGCACGAGGTCGGCAGGCGATGTTGCCATGTTGTCGCGAAGGTAGTCGAAACCGAACTCGTTGTTTGTACCGAATGTGATGTCGGCGTTGTATGCGCGGCGGCGTTCCGGAGAGTTGGGCTCTGTCTTGTCGATGCAGTCAACAGAAAGACCGTGGAACATGTAGAGCGGACCCATCCACTCGGAGTCACGTTTGGCGAGGTAGTCGTTGACGGTGACCATGTGCACGCCGTTTCCTGTCAAGGCGTTGAGAAACACAGGCAGCGTTGCCACAAGTGTCTTTCCCTCACCGGTTGCCATCTCGGCGATTTTGCCTTGATGAAGCACGATGCCGCCGATAAGCTGTACGTCGTAGTGGATCATGTCCCAAGTCACCTCGTTTCCGCCTGCCATCCAGTGGTTGTGGTAGATGGCTTTGTCGTCGTTGATTTCAATGAAGTCTTTGCCTTGGGCGGCGAGTTCGCGGTCGAAATCGGACGCGGTCACTTCGATTGATTCATTTTGAGCGAAGCGGCGTGCGGTGTCGCGCACGATGGCAAATACCTCAGGAAGATATTTGTTAAGCTCGTCTTCGAGCACTTCAAGGATGTCTTTCTCGATTTTGTCGATTTTCTCCCAGTACGGCTCGCGGTTTTCATACTCCACATTCTCGATTTCAGCCTTGATGTCGGCAATCTCTTTGCGTTTGTCGGCAACGCTGTCTTTGAGTGCTGCGCGGATTTTGGTGATGCGGTCGCGCAACTCGTCGTTGCTCAAATTCTCCAACGTGGGGTAAATCTTGTTGATTTCAGCCACGATTGGTTGAATCTCGCGCAGGTCGCGCTGCGACTTGTTTCCAAAAATTTTTTTCAGGAAATCATTGAATCCCATAATGTATTTTAGTTTTTTGTTTATAATCGTATTGTCGTGCCTCGAGAAATCCATTGTCGCGCCTGAGGCACATGGCGCTGTAGTGCCGCTTAGTCTTTAAGCGACAACGGCATCATGCGCGCGCCGTTGGGCGAGCGTATTCTGAGGATGCGTGCCACGGTGGGCGCCAGCAGCGCCGCATCGATTGGCGATGTGATTTTCTGAGGCTTTACGCCCGGCGCAATGATGAATGCCGGCGCGCAGACAGCGTTGATGTTGACTTGTTTCAGCTGTTGCTGGTTGTTGTAGTCGTCGCGCACTTTCCATCCTGGCGCGATTTGCAGAAACACGTCGGCTGTTTCCTGCGACGTGATTGACTTGTGCAGCCGCAGCAGTGTCTCGCTGACAGGATTGTCGAGCACCTCGTCGACGGAGTATGCCTCGTCTACGCCAGCCATACGGCGCAAGAATGCACCCGACACTTTGCGCAGTTCCTCGACTGAAACGTTTTTCTCTTTTGCAAGTTTCTCGTTGAGATAGATTTTCTCGTTGAAGTATCCGTTCACCCAGCTTCCGTTGCCGTAGAGCGCCATCAGGTACATGTTGAGCAGCGACACAGCCTTTTTCGACGAGAATTCGCCTGTCGGGATGTTGAACCGAGGGTCGGTGGCATACATGTCGTCGAAATAGCCTGTCGGCGTCACGAAGATGCAGGCGTTGCCGCCAACGTTTTTCTCAATGGCGGCAAACAGACGCTCAAGCTGATGGTCGAGACGCAGATATTTGTCCTGCAGCTCGATGCGGCTGTCGTTGTCCGACGCATATCCATAGGGTGCTGCGGTGTATGCGATGTTGAGCATGTCGACCGTGGCGCGTTTGCCCAGAGCCATATCGTTCAGACAATTGATGGCCACCGAGGTTATTTCCTCGTTGACGAGAGCCGAACTCTTGAATTTCTCTACGCCGTCGCCGTCCTTGAACGTGTATTTGAAAGGATAGAACGTGCGGTGGAGAGGAATGTCGGGATATTTGTTGATGTCCATGCTCGGACGCCAGGTCAGCGTGTCGAGGCGTGAGCGCAGAGGCATCAGCATGTTGCGGGTCGAGATGGTTGTAGGGTAGTCTTTGTAGAATGTAGACGAAGCCCATTTACCTGTTTTGTCGCTTATCCAGAAAGCGCCGTTGGCAGCGTGTCCTGCCATCAGAATGGCTTGTTGTGCGTCGGGGGCGATGGCGTATACGTCGCCGATGCCGTTGTTGTCCATACGCAGCTCGTCGCTGATGGTCGACACCTTTATCGCCATTGGCGAGAGAGTCTCGTCGGTGGCGTTGCCAATAAATTTAGGGTCGTTGAGAATCAGCGTTACGCGGCGCGCCTCTTCGTTGTAGACTGTGGCGCCGGTGATGCCGTTGACGTTGGGATAAGTGCCGGTGTAGATTACGGCTGTCGACGTTGTCTTGTCGAGCTGTGCCATGTCAAACACCACGTTGTCCAGATGCGCGCCTTCGGCCATGAGGCGTTTGAAGCCTCCGTTGCCAAACTGCGACTGGAGCAGGTCGAGATAGTCGCCGCGAAGTTGGTCGATTGATATGCCCACAATGAGCGTAGGACGCCCCGACGACACCTGCGACAAGGCAGACATCGCCACGAGCGAGAATATCATTGAGGATATCAGTCGGTTTACTTGCTTCTTTTTTCGCATCTCTTATAGTTTACGATATAGCCTGCTGAACGCGCTAACGTGCAAAGCATCAGCGGGAAAAACGCTGCGTTTGCCGTTTGTGGCAAAGCCCGCCACGCGACAAGCAATATCAAAACAAGCGCAAAGTTAAGAAAATGATATGAATATACCCACTTTTTTGCTGATTTTATCCAAATTGTAATTGCCGGGAACAGGCAGAACGGGTTCAGCCAAAAGCCGAGCCAGTTGGGTGAGGTGGCTTCGTGTTCGGAGATGAAGATAAGGAAGAAAACGAGGCATCCGGTAAGTCCGGTCAGCGTGAACCACACTGTGTCGAGCCAGCGCATCTGCTTGTGTCGCACCACGCCGAAGACTGTCGCGCCGGCGATGAGCGCGAATGCCAGCCAGCATATAAACAGGGGCGACAGCAGGAATGGTGTGGGCGGCAGAACGGCGTTCTCGCTGCCTTCCACGAGCGTGCTTGTGCTTTCAACGATGCCCACGCGTTGTCCGGAGGCGGTTTTATAGGTAGCGCCTGCCATCTCCTTCATCAGAATTATTGGGGCAAACATCTGCTGGCGGACGGTAATAGGGCGGTCGATGCCTTGTCCGAGGGCAAGGTCGATGCCGAATTGATACCACGGGTAGTTGCAGCCGTAGTGCGTCATTATGTCGCGATATGTGGCGTCGGGGTGTTCCGATGGCGGATAGGAGAGTCCTCCTACGGCTTGCTCGATGAGGTCGCGCGGCCGCGTGGCGCAGTTGTTAAGCACGTAGTTGTAGCGATATTCGCGGTTTTCGGGCAGGCAAAGCCGTTCAAGTTCGTTGAATAGCCATAATGCCTGTTGTTCAGACAGCCGCAGACGTTGTTCCACGACCTTAGAGCCTCTGCCGGCATATTCTGGTGTGAAATATTCCGTGGGGTATCCTCCTACGGCATAGTCGGTCTCGCCTTTGACAAAGCGGTAGATGAAATGAGGCTGGTTGAACGAGAACAATCCGAAGTTGTACACGCGGTCCATCGTCGCGCCGTCGGTGATGCGGATGGCTGTGTGTCCGTACAGTTCAAACACCTCCTGTCCTGGAAAACACGTCAGCAGGCTCACGTTGAGACGTTGCGCTTGTGCCGCCACGGGCATAGCGATGCAGATGATTATTAGAGCCAATAACTTTTTCATATTTTTATGATTTGTGCAAGCCTAAACTGATAAAATAGGTTGATAAACTCGATTATTTCTGATTACGGCGAACATTCTAGCCACGAGCTTTGCTCGCACTGCGTTTAATACGGTCATTTTGTTTTTTCCTTCGGCGACTTTTCTTTCAAAATATGTTTTCAGATCGCCTGTCTTCTTATGGGCAATCGCCACGGCAGCCATGTGAAGGAGGCATTTTATGTATTTTACGGCCCGTTGAGACACTCTGTTTCGAGAGTGTTGGCTCGAGCCGGATGTGTATGCGAATGGAGCGACTCCGACGTAACAGTTGAACTGTCTGGGATTGTCGAAGCGTGTAAAGGCTTCAGTAGCTATAATCATGTTCATAGCGACAACCGGTCCGACGCCTTCCACAGACTTAAGCAATCTCATCTGTCGGGATAGCTCTTCCGAAGAATAGATGACATCAGCCATCTCTTGGGCAATCTCTTTCAACGTCTTTTCAAGAGACTTGATCATCTCCTTCAGACGCTTTGCCTTGCGCTTGAAGATTTTATCCTCCATGAAGCCTTCCTGGTCTGACAGCTGCGCTTTGTATTTCGCCAGATCCGTAAGGTAGAGCGAGCGCTCCGCCTCCAGCTGCTTGAGGCGGATAAGTTCCTCTGTGGGACGCTGGTAGGGCTTGGCTTTATCGAAGAAGCGCATGGCATACACGGCAATGCGGCGGGCATCCACTTTGTCATTTTTGCCGCGTGTTACGCCGGAACAGTATTTTATCTGCGAGGCGTTTTCAAGCCACAGCTTGCTGCCTACCGACTTGCAGGCACATATCAGTGGATATGTGTACTGGCCGGTGTGCTCCGCGCAGATGATGAGGCTGTCGTTGCTCATGCTCAGTTCTTCTTTTATGCCGGCTATCACAGTGGCGATGGCCTGCGGGTGATTACTTACTTGTTCCTCTTTGAGGACCTTTGAATTTGACATTACACAGATGTCCAGTTTCTTTTTCGAGACATCTATGCCGATGAAATAAAAATTTTGCATAACTTTGTAGTTGACAAACAACGAGAGAAAGGAACTCGTCCCTAACCTAACTACCTTAACAACAGGTGTTATATTTTTATACAGGTCTCAGGACGGGAAAGGCGGAGAGTCCTAATATGAACACGGGTATTTCCCCTGGTGCAAAATGGTTCACTCTCTGTCTTCCTTTCTTTCAATATTTATTTTTTCACTGCAAATTTACCATTTCTATTTCAGTTTCGGTTTGCCGCTGCAAATCTAAGGTGGTGCAAAGATAGTGCAAGCCGAGAGGAAAGAAAAGAGCTTGCTCAATTTTCTTTTCCGAGGCGCCGCCTATCTTATTCAAAGATAGTGCAAGGCAAGAGGAAAGAAACAAACTTGTTTGATTTTGCTCTTCCGAACCGCCGCCTATCTTATTCAAAGATAGTGCAAGGAGAGAGGAAAGAAAAGAGTCCGGTGCAATACCGAACTCTTTCTCAAATCGGATAGTTAATAACCTGTCCAACTTTTTGGGGTCACTTCAGTGGAATGTCCCCGCTTTATGCTATGAAAGATGATTCATCACCAATAAGTGAACTCATTTATATCGGTATATGTCGTACCGTTGATGATGACTTTGTCAGGGTCTCCGCTTGAATCCGTTGTGCCTTTGAGGAAGACATTCTTGTTGAACGCAGAGCCGTCGGAGTACCGGCAGTTGATAAATTCAATGATTGAATGCTGCTTCATGCATGACACAGCATAGTCGTAGTCATATATGTCGTTGCCGTTGGCGTCTTTTCTGTCAGGAGCTGTCGGAAGCCAGCGGTTGTCGGTGGCTGTTGTGTAGCGGCTAAATTCGCAGTCCTTGAACACGCTGCTGCCATAGCAGCTGGCGTATGGATACCATAAATCACCGTAGTCGAATGTGCAATTCTCGAAATAACCGTCGCTCCATCCCGACATCCATCCGCGGAATGTCGTGTTCCGGGCAATAAGTTTTCCGTTTCCGGGCTGATTTGTGCAGAATTGGAATTTAGGACCGAAATTGCAGTTCTCAAGAATGATGGTTGTGCCTGGATCCATGGCAAACACACCATAAGCCGCTCTCATGGTAAAGTTAGTGTTTCTGACAGTCAGCGTTTTTCCGCCGTTCAGATAAATTCCGCCCCATACGTATGAGACATCATCAATAAAATTGATGATGCCGAGTTTCACATTGTCGAACACCACATTGTCGCTGTTGATTTTGAGATAGTATCCATCGCTGGTGCCGGCGCTGTCGTCGCGGGCGAGCGTGACGTCTTTGAACGTCACGTTGTCGTTGGGTATCTGGTAGCCGTTCTTTATCTTCAGCACCGAATTTGTTCCGCCGGTTATCACCACGCCTTCGGCAATGTTGGCTGGCAGTGCGAGCTGCACATTGTCGGCGAGCTGCACATGGCGGTTGTGGTGAGATGCTGCGTCGGCAAGCTCTTCGTCGGTGGCGATGCCGAGTGTGCCGATAAATGCAGGCTCAATCACAACGTTGAAGTCGACGCTGTTGGTGAGCAACGATCCGTAGATGTTGGTGCGGTAGTTGCGCTGCAGCGGAACGCTCGTGAATGTGCGCTTCATCGGTGTTGTGCCGTTGGTGTAGTCGAGAGTGACGTCGGCTATGGTCTTGTAGTCGGGCACCAGCACGTAGTTCATCGACAGGTAGTTGTAGGCGGAGCCGGCAGAAAACGCCTCGGAGGCGTCGGGGATGTCGGCATAGGAGAAAGTCACGTCGGTGGCGTTGCCTACGACGCTGCCTGACGCAAGGTTGATTGCCGAATAGGCTTGCGTTGCAACTTGAGTCTTTGTCACGGTGTAGCCCGATGCCGCAGCGGCGGCAAGGTCGTCTGTGCCGATGTTGAGCTGTGCGTACGGACGGTAGAGTTTAACGGTTTGCTGAAGGTTGCCATTCACGTCAATCTCCGCTTTGGCGAAAAACGCGTCGTCGGCTTCGTTGCTGCACACTGTGGGTGCGAGTGTCGCCACTTGTGTCGTTTCGTCGAATTTCGATTGTGCGCCAACCTCATCTGCGGCAGCCCAGAAGATCACATCATACTTCTTGCCGCTTGCCAGCTGGAGCTGCACGTTTTTTGACAATCCAGTCATTTCTACGGTTTCAGCAGCCTTGCCGTCAAACATTGCCAGGGGCTGCTGTTCTCCTTGTGGATACACGGCATATTTCAGAGACTTGATTTTCGAGGCTTCGCCGAATGCGCGTGTGCCTAATTCTTCTGGTAACTGGACTGTTAGCGATACAAGGTTTTCACCTTCACTCTCGGTGGTGAGCTTAACTTCATCGCTGCACGATAAAAGCAACAAGGGTGTCGCAGCGATGGCAATTAAGGTCTTAAAATTCCCATTCATAATGTATTAGTTTTTAAATTTGTTTGGTATGTTTATATTACAAAGATACAAACATTATATTCTAAATCAAAAAAAATCAGAAAAAAAAGGTGACTATATACGACAATACCCCTAACATAGGGTAGTCAAGTATGTAAACTTTGTTCAATTCCGTTTCGTGGCGGATAAAATTGAACAAGGTTTATTCGTATATAAAGGACTGAGGTGCGAAGCTCATTCATACAAACTACTCTTCGATGTAATATGTAACCCACTCAAAGTAGCCCTGAGCGTCACATTCCAATCGAGAGAAAACGGCAACAGAATAATATTTCTTATTTGTCATATCTTTCCGATTTTTGAGCATTTAGAGTGCTCTTGTATAAGTGAAGTAGTCGTTGTATAATAGTAGCACCTCAGTCCTTTTGTTCTCATACAAATTTTATGCCATAGTTCACATTCCAAGGTTAATCGAAGAAAAACATTAGACATTATGGCAGATACACGAATTACAATCAACTGCGAAGACCACGGAGAAGATTGCACTATTATCAAGGTCACGGCAGAAAGAGATTACAAGCCTATCTTTACGGAAGCATTCTACAGCACCGAAAAGCCATTAGGTGTACATCTTATCGAAAGGAAAGTTATCAATGGCGAAATGCCTGGAAAAGCAGGCTCTGAGCAAGTTCTTTCTAATCTTACAGAACTAATCAGAAAGGGAATAAAGACGGACGGAAAAGCATATACTCAAAGCGAGATAGATTTGAAGTCTCAAATCAAGGATTTACCTATCATAGAAAAGTTCCAAGAGATTATTGGTTGTGAGTTTGATTGGAGTAAGTTCCGTAACCGCAGAGAGTTTAAGGAGTATTTTTGGAATTGGATTAACCAGTAATGGCTATGAAAAATCACATTTCATTTACAGAAATGAGAAAAGTTCTAAGAAAGAACGGAGTATCAGAAAAGGTGTTTTATCGGAGATTGGTGAGGTTAGATAATGGAACTTCACCAACAGAGTTATTGAAACTCATCACTAATCATTTGTATCATTCTGACTATGAAAATCTGTATGCTCCACCTCATCTTCGCAGTCTTCAACCTCTGAAACGATGCCCGAAATAGCAGCCATATTACTTGACATCATTATCTGACCGCATACAAGACATTTATTGTATGCTCCAAAATCTTGCCACTTATGATTACAACCTTTGCTCATTTTTGTAGTATTTTATTTGCAAAGGTAAACATTTTCAATGAAACATAGAAAGTTATGCTCAAAAAGTCGTATCTTTGCAAAGCCATTTCGGTGGCAAAGTTTTGTGGAATAAAAGAAAGTGCCTTACACTCGTTGAAATCGCCAATCTCAAAAAGTATAAACAAGGCACGGAGCAGCTCATATACGTGGGCTGCCTATCCGTGTGTTTATACGAGCGTTTGGCGATGCTCACGAGTGGCATGGATGGCAGCCCACTTTCTATATCTATAAACATTGTAGAATAACTCCAATTGGTTGTCTGCGGAGAACTCGTAAAAATCGCCATTATGAAAGTCTTTTGGAAAGCATTTCTAATAGGAGCGGTGTTTGCTGCACTCTTATTAGTCCTTATTCCTCTCTTTGTTGAAGGAATGTCGCCAAGTGTTGCTATTGCAAAGATGACCAATAGTTCTCTGAAAATCATTTCACTCATTGAGATGATTGGAATTACTGGCTTAATCTTTGGTTGCATGTTCAGTCTATTTGCTTGGATTGGTCGCAGAAAGCGTGAGCGTGAAGAAACAGATGAACTTATGCGTGAGTATCTTAAAAAGAAACTCCAAGAAGAAAATGAAAAGCAAGATTAGACAACAGCTTTCCGTTACATCACCCGAACAATCGTTGAAATTGCTTGAGGTTGGTTATACCATAGATACGGCTGATATGGTATGGATAAAACCGCATTACAATGTTTCTTCTATTCTACAAGAAAAAGAGAAAGCAAAAAATTACCCAACTGACTCTTACGACATACTGCCAGCGTGGTCACTATTACGACTATTTCAAATGTTGCCATCTTGCCTTCGATTAACAACGAATGAAGACACTGGTGAATGTATTTGTTGGGATTTGAGAATAGACAAGTACATGGGCATCACCTATGGTGCCGATGATAGATATGAATATATAGGAGAAATTGACTGCTTAGTTCCTATAAACAATCTTGTCAATGTGTTTATTTGGCTTGCAGAGAACGAATGGATGCCCGCAATAGATGAAGAACTTGACTTGTTACCCGATATAATGAGATAATGGAATATAAGGGCAGGATTTAGTTCTTGCCCTTCTTTTTGCCTTGTTCCTTCTTGTTCGTATGGAGTATCTTATCCATAGCCTTATCGAAATTTCCGCTATTGTCATCAACCTCCATAAGTTCTTTCACCCTTTCTTCGGGCATATCACGGAAAAAGTCAGGCAGTTTTGTTCTATCTATCATTATGCTGTGAGTTTGTTGTACGTTAATCTACTCTTGCAATGCAGAATAGCCTCCGCAAAGCGTTCGTTTATAGAAACGTTGCGAGTATTATAGCGGAAACAGAACTCATCAAAATACCGTTGCATGTGCTTACGGCTAACCCAGTTGTATATGCCATTGATAGCACGTTTGCAATAATTTCCCCAAAAGGCTTCAATCGTGTTCGTATATGCACCACCACTAACATAGATACCATGTCCGTGGTCAACAACGTGGTGCTTATAGACTTTCGGAATTAGTCTATATCCTTGCCACTCATCAGAATATATAGTGGCAGAGTGCTTAACTTTACACAATACAGGTGGTGTTAGCTGCTTGTAACTCGTATTTTCTACCACTTTACAGAATACCTTACCGCCACGCTGCAATATGCCCATTACGGGAACTTTATCAACGAATGCTCTGCCTTGGCATTTCTTCGCTTTCTTATTCCAATGGCGGTTTTTGTTCTTGCCACCAACGAATGTTTCATCCAGTTCAACCTCACCATCAAACTTTTCCTTGTAGTCTTGTTTGAATGCTTCACGTATGCGGTGTGTCATAAACCAAGCTGTTTTCTGTGTAACGTGAATATCCTTAGATAATTGCACAGAAGATATACCTTTCGTGTGACAAGTTACCATATAGACGGCATAAAACCACTTACGCAAAGAGATTTTAGAGCCTTCAAACAGCGTACCTATCCGTATGTTGAAGTTCTTGCCAGTGCTCTTACAACGATACATACCATCACCCCTTCGGTAAACTTTTGAAGTTGGGTCGTATGGAGATACTGGCTCGCTATTCTTCCAAAGTTTACTTTCAAGGTAATGGATACATTTCTTCTCTGTATTGAACACTTGCATAAGTGTAAATGCAGAGTTGAAATTGCCAAAGTTAATCGTTTTCATAATCCAAACATTTTGATGCTTGGTTACATTAACTTTGGCAACAAAAAACTTTGGAGAAATAGAAAAGCCTCACCGCTACACAGAGGTCATTCAGATGATTTAGTGATACGCCTTCTTATAAAGAGTTTCAAAGGCATATTTACCATTAATAAGAGTAAGATAAGTTCGTACCTTAATCCACTCAAAACGTGAATTGTCCCTTTGTTTCATATAACAACACCTCCTTTCTTCAAAATCTATTAGGTTGGAAAGAAATTCGGGATTTTAAATATGATTAAGCGGTGCGGCTTATGCTATTAACTTGAGTAAGATTTTGCGTTGAGCAAGAAAAAGGCTAAAACCTTGCGATTTTAGCCTTTGTAAATACGCAACTATCAGTGTATCAATCGTTAATGAGAGATAGTTAAACTTTGTAAACGGAAAATTTCGGCTACCCTATGTTAGGGGTATTGTCGTATATAGTCACCAAAAAAAATTTCATGGAATTGCAAAAAAAATTATTACTGTCCGCTAAACCATAAAGTAGTGAGTCCAACTCCTTGACATGCAGAA
>ERZ773170.42-NODE-42-length-126727-cov-9.295156_pt1 | contig 126727 bp, 138 predicted proteins | sample MGYA00581002_ERZ773170 | MGnify/ENA primary metagenome ERZ773170 (study PRJEB29015, sample SAMEA2737811) | human gut metagenome | biome: human gut; feature: human-associated habitat; material: faeces | place: China | collected 2012 ... | reverse complement strand
CGGCCTGACCGCAGAACAGTTCCGCAATCAAGCCGTATCTTGTTAGTTAAAATTTATATTTGAACTGTATACTTGACAGGACATAGTACAGACCGTCTTTGTTCGGCATTTTATTTAAGTCAGGTAAGAAAATGGACTTTTTTCCGGCCTCTTTTACAGCTGGTCTATCGTGTTTTTCAATTCAAGATCCAAAATCTTTTTGACATCTTTTAATTCGGAAATTTTGCGGCACCCGAGCAGCGCCATCAAAGTTCGGATGCCTGTTTTGAGATCTTCGATTTTTGCAGCCAGTCCGTCCTCGCCGTCTTTTAGCAAAACGTGAAGGAACATGCCGGAGATGCCGACGTTTTCTGCTCCCAGGACCAGGCACTTGACGATGTCTTGAGCATCGCGGATGCCGCCTGAGGCCGTCAGCTTAAGTCTGCCAAGCTCATTGCGATGTTTTTGAGCACCCAAAAGCGACTCGGCAGTCGTCAGTCCTAGTTCTTGCATGAAAGCGAGCGTTTCCTTGTTTTTGCGACGCTCATTTTCGATTGCGGCAAAGTTTGTTCCGCCCGCACCGGCCAGGTCGACGTAAGAAAAGCCGTTGTCGGCCAAGAGCTTCAGCGTTTGCGGCGTCATGCCCGTTCCGACTTCTTTGACGAGTAGGGGAACCTGCAGTTTTTCGTTTAAGCGTCTGAGATTTTCAAGCCAATAAAATTCAGCATCACCTTCAGGCATTACGAGTTCCTGAGCCGCATTCAGATGAATCTCAATGATATCGGCATCAATCATGCTGCAAGCCCGCTCTGCATTTTCAAAAGGGTGGTTTGCGCCAAGATTGGCCAGCATGATTCCGTTCGGATTCAACCGGCGAAGCCTTTCAAAACCTTTGGCATAAGCCGCGTTTTTGACGGCAACGCTCTGAGATCCGACGGCCATGGCAACCCCGGTCTTGTTTGCAACCCTTGCCAGACTTTCGTTCAGCGCATCTGTCGTTTGGCTTCCGCCTGTAATGGCATTGATGAAAAAGGGAGCTTCAAGCTTTTTTCCGGCCAAAGTCGTCGAAAGACTGATCTCATCCAATGATATTTCCGGCAGATTGGCCGGAATGAGGCGAATGCGTTCCAACCCGTTCGTGCTTTTTTGGCGGTAAAGTTTTTCTGCAATCATGACGTGCTCGTCTTTTCTGTGCGAATGAAGATTCATTTTGGCCTCCTTGGGACATATCAGTCGTTGTAATGGACGCTCAAATCAAGCGGGATGATGTCGTGTTTCGTCCATTCATCGAGCAGGGGAGTCGTGTCGATCGAAGAATCAATCAAAACGATGCCGCAATCGCCGCCGCCAGCACCGGACGTTTTAGCGGCACCGCCGAAACTCTCAGCGCTTTTGATCAAATACTTCAATGTCGGCGTTTCAATTTCGACGCCGGTAATTTCATGCAGATTTTCCAAAAGTTTGCGGTTTTTGCGCAGACATTGCTGAATGCCCGGCAAATCATGTTTTTGAAATGACGCTTCCATTTGTTCAACGCATTTGCTGCTTTCATGCACGAATTCCAGGTATTTTTTGCGACGTTCTTCTTTTGAAAGTTCGACTTTGTCGACCAGATTCGAGGTTGAAGCAGGCGATCCCGTCCAGCCGATGAGTAGGTTCAGTCTGTCAAATACAGGGAGGGACTTGATTTTGAGACCTGGCCAGGTTTTAGCGAGCAGTTCGCTCAGAGAATAGTTGTGACGGGCTGTTTTAAGCCACTGACGATCAAACGAATGATATTCGAGCCAGCCGCCGAAAACGCTGGTGGCGATGTCTCCCAATGATCCGTTCCCCTGGACTTCGAAGTGAGCAATGGCAGCAAGTTTGAAAAGCTGATCCAAGGTCACGTTCAGACCGTAGTATTGACAAAGAGCTTTGACGGTTGCAACGGTGACTGCCGCAGATGATCCGAGACCGTATTTTTTGCCGCTCGGGCTGTCAAGTTCGCTGTCGATCTTCAAATCGTAGCAGCGCATTTTTTTGCCGAGTTCCTGTGCATACTGTTCAGTGATTCTGATGCCTGACAGGATATATTCAAAAGGATTGTCGCGATTGTCGATCACCATGTGTTCGCCGTGTCTTTTCCAAACGACGGTCGAATTTTCGTATTGTTTTGAAATGATCGTGCCAAAATCCTTGCTGTCTTCGATTGAAACGTAGACGTATTTGTTGAGCCCGACCAAAATTGCGGGGCATCCGGTTTCAACGACCGCATATTCGCCTGCAATATAAAGCTTTCCAGGTGCTTTGACCTTAATCAATTTTTTCAAATCCTTTCAATGATCAATAATTAAAAAGTCCCCCCTGATTCAGCGGGAACCATCGAGAAATCAGATAAGTCTTGCTCCGGGTCCGGGGTTTGCGACCAGAAGATTTTCTTTTGCGAAGAATTTTGATAATTCGTCAATGATGAGAGCAACGTTTTGCTTTTCGCAGATGACTTTGACGTTTGGACCCGCATCCATCGTGTAATAGCAAGGAATGCCCTGACTTCGTAATTCTTCGATTTTTTGCATCGCAAGGATGCTTTCCGGCATAAAATATGAAAAATGCGGTTTGGCGCTCATGTTCAAAGCGTGCATCTTCATGGCGCTTGCTTCGGAAACTTCGCCGAGCAAGCTGAAATCTCTGTTTTTGATGGCCTGTTTGACCAGTTTGAGATCTTCTTCGGCCGTTTTGACCCACTCGTGGTAGTAGGGGGAAGTTTTGACGACTTGTTGCATTCCGTGTCTGGAACTGATCTTTTTTTCATGACCGTTGATGACGATGGCAATCATGCAGATTTCCCAGTCTGTTTCTTCTTCAATCGGCTCGGCAAAAGACGTCAGGTCGTCTGTGCCTTTGTGCCATTCGACGAACCCTCCAAAGATCGAGCGCGTGGCAGATCCTGATCCGCGTCTTGCGAGTCTTGAAAGGTCTTTTCTTGTCAAATTCAGTCCGGCGGCGCTGGTGGATGCAAGCGCAAGGGCAGCATAGGCCGATGCAGAAGAGGCCAGTCCGGCAGCGGTCGGTACGTGATTGATCGAATCGATTCTTGCAAAAGTTTCTTTTCTTGCCAGGTTTCTGACCAGATTCATGAATTTGGCTACTTTGGGATCGTGCTTTTGTTTGCCGTCAAGACAAAAAACGTCTTCCGTCAAGGCAGGATCAAATTCGACCGTCGTATCCGTATAAAAATGATCCAGCGTTAGCGAAACGGACCCGTTCATAGGGATGATCAGTTCTTCATCTGCTTTGCCCCAGTATTTGACAAGCGCAATATTCGTGTGAGCTCTTGCTGTTTTTTTCATAAAACGTTTTTCTCCTCCTTGGCAGCGAGCGGTTCGATCCATGTTTGTCTTACCCCGGTCAGACTAAGTTTTTGAGCCAATTCATTTGCTTGCGCTGCATTTTTCATCAGACAGATGAAGCATCCGCCGCGTCCGCCTCCGGTCAGCTTGGCACCAAGCGCGCCGTTGTCTTTGGCGACGGAAATATACTCGTCAAGTTCGTCGCAGCTTACGCCAAGCGTCTTGAGCACGCTTTGTGAGGCATCAAACGTCTGACCCAAGCCGAGCAGATCGTTTTTTGCCAACTGTTTTTTGGCGGCAAGAGTCAGCTCTTGCAGCTTGTCAAACAGGGCATTTGTTTCTTTTGCATCGTTTCCGAGCCGCTTTTTAACGGCAGCGATTGCTTCAGAAGTCTGTCCCTTGATGCCGGTATCGCAGATTAAAAGGCAGCCGTCCAAGTTGATCGGGATGCGCTTGATTTTGCCGGCCATCATCCAAATCGGCGTGTTTGACGCGCAGGTTGCGGCATCAAGTCCGCTCGGGTTGGTGTGCGTGGCAACTTCTTCGATGTTTGCCGCCGCAAGCAGTTCTTTTTCGCTGAAATGCAGAGAAAAGAAACTGAACAGCGCTCGTGCCAAAGCAACGGCGACGCATGCCGAAGATCCCATTCCTCGTGCGATTGGCACCATGCTTTTAAGCGTTGCTTCAAGTCCTTTTTGGTAATTTTGTTTTCTGACAGCATCCAGGATCAATTTTTTGATTCCCGTCATATCGGACGGAGCATCAGCCAGCAAACCGTCGAAACGTTCGCTGTGAATGATGATCTGCCCGTCTTCTCGAGATTTTATCGTGGATGTTGCCTTAATTGTTTTGAGCGGAATCGCAATTGCTGGTCTTCCATAGACTACGGAATGTTCACCGATTAAGATGACTTTCGCGTGGCTTTCACCGAAGCCGAAACGTGATTCTTCTTCCAAATGTATTGCTTCCTTTCCGTTCCGTGTTTTTGCAATCAGATTAATTATACTAGAATGTTGACAAATGCTGATACTTAGGCGCTTTGAGCACCTAAAGACAACTAAAAGACAACAAACTACAAATCGTCAAGCATTTTTACGATTTGGGCGTTACTTTTAGCCTCAAGCTCTGCGATGAGGTAAGCGTATACGTCTATCGTCGTGGAAGTTTTGGCATGGCCTAGCCTCTTGCTTATAGTATATATGTCAACCCCCTGATAAAGCAAGTAGGCCACGTGTGTGTGGCGCAGGGAGTGGAAGTGGAACCCTGACTTATCAATGCCCACCTCATGCATGCGCTGGCTTAGCAGCCTGACGGCAGGGCGGTATATAGCAGCTTTTCCGTCACGAAGGAAGAGGTACTCCTGTCCGGATATGCGCAATTCCTCAAGCTTGTCGAGCAATTTGTGAGTAGTAGGGATGTCGCGCACCGACGTTGGAGTTTTAGTCGGTCCAAGCGAGCGACTGATCTGCTCATATGATCGCCTGACGTGTATGACACCGGCATCGCGGTCTATGTCCGACCACTTGAGCCCCAGTATCTCGCCGATACGCATCCCTGTATAGATAGCAATTAAGATAGCGTAATCGCCGGGATTATCAGGATGCGCAGCGCTTGTGACGTGCCTGGTCAGCCGATGCAGCTCTTCTACGCTAAGATACTCGACTTTGCGAGCCTCACGACCTGTCAGTATGACTGCGTGTGTGAAGTCTTTAGTGATGTAGTCGTCGTAGATAGCTGCCTGTACACACGATCTGACAGTCGCGTTAACCTGATGGACCCACCGCTTGCAGTAACGGGCCCCGAGGCTATTGAGATAGTCTTGATATCGGTCACGGGTTATGCTACTGATCAGCTCATCGCCAAACTCCTTGCGGATCATGCGGATCATGCGCTTGTAGTTGCTAGCTGTGCCAGCTCTGACAGCTGGTAGGCGGTATGCCTGCACCCAATCCTTGAAGTACTCGGAGAAGGGAATATCCCTCTTAGCTTTCAAGACACCGTCTTTCTCAGCTTCTATCTTAGCTGCCCAGGCTCTTGCTTCCAGCTTGGATGAAAAGCCCTGTTTGCTTTTCTGTTTGAGCTTGCCACTCGAGTCACGTTGGCTGACCGTCACTTTCCACCCATTTTTAAGTTTTCTATAACTTGCCATGGCAATCCCTCCTTTCAAGTGTAAAATTGGAGCATACATAGCGCACCTTTTTGGTGTTGTTTTTGATTCGCATTCCCTTACTGATTGGCGTTGGTGGAGGGGATGCGATTTTTTTGAAGATTACCTTTGAAATTCAGGAACATAGTTATCTCTTTGGGAGAATAGGATGGAATTGATCGATGAATTTTCATAAAGATGCAAGATATCATTGTTAATACTATTTATGTCTTTATCCTTATCGTTGATGAAAACATAAAAATTTGTATTGTCAGATCCAAGTGTTTCTCTAGTTTGTGCGACATCTGTTACAATCGACTGAGCGTATATTTGGTTATTTGGAGATGTCATAACTTTAATCAATCTTTGTGGGATGTCATTACCGAAACCCGGGATGCTATACTCAAATTTGTGAGTTAATCCGCTATTGCCGATGTAAGAAGCGTCTCTGATAACACGAATTTTGTTTTTGATGAAGAAATCATTAACATCCTCTAGAAAAAGGCTGGAAGTAGTTTTTTTAGACAACATAAACATATCGTTAACAAACAAGATCGCTTGCAGCAAACGGTGTTTCGATTCACCGTATTTTTTTAAATCGGTGACGATATATAGTTCTCCGTCGTCTTCGCTTACTCCATAAATTTTGAGCTGACGTTTGAATAAATCACGCCTTTGTTTTGAACGATTAAGAAAAATGCCATGAGACTTCAAACCATCTAAAGTCCAACCATCATCTGTTAGCGTAATTTCATCATTATTATTGGCAATAGCGTATATAACGACACCATCAGAAGAGTTATCGATAAAAGGCGTATCAATTCTAATGATACCGTTCTCTAATTGACTATACTGAAATTCTTCTTTTACCCAATCAAGGTGTCTTTTTTTTAGAATTTTTGCGGTAATCATGATAAATCCCTCCTTGTATGTTATTTTATTCCTTTATATTCAAAAACTTGATAAATTTTTGAAAAGATTCGATAAGCTCATCAGATGCTTCGAAAATATGATTTTCTAACTCGTAAGCGTAAAGACCATCTGGTTCACTACTCTTATAAATATGAATATGATTTCTTCCAACGTTTGTACCATCAGATTTGTTAATGTGATTATTGTTTGCATTTATACATAACCTGACAAGATGTAAATTATTTTGCTTAAACCTAATGTGCATGGAGTAGCGATGAAGATCATGTTTACCTCTGTAAACATGCAAGACATACTCTATTTCATATTTTTCATCGACAATCTTATAATCGCCATCAACCTTATAAAGTGTTATGGTTGGAAAAAATTTAGGCAATTCATCCAAACTTCTCTTGATTGAATCAATTAAAATATTGACTTGGTCGTCCGTTAAATCATCTAAATCCATTTGTTTCTCCTTTTTATATTTCCGATAATATTTTTTCGACCACCGGGGCATAGCGCAATGATAAGTGCCTGTTTTCTAAGAAAACGACCGGATTAATGCTTTTACAATCCAAATCATTTTCCATCAAATAAGTTTCAACCTCTTCGGCGACCATGAACTTTTCTGCCTCAGCTTCTGCTTTTGCCTGCATTGTCCTGGTGCGGTGGTACAGGTTCATCTCGCCTGATTGACGTGCTGCATGTCCAAGTTCATGCAAGAGGACCATCTCTTCTTCTTCCTCGCTCAAATTATTATCCAAGATAATAGCCCTGCAATCATCCACATACATACCTTTAGCTTCAAGCGGACCGTATAAGACAACAATTCCCATATCATTTATCATGTCTTTGATGTGTCGGCGCATATACTCACCTCACTTCTTGTTGCCAAAGTAGGCTTGCAGAAGGCTTTTAGCCACGGCTCTGTCATCGTCAGAAATTGGTTTGCCATTGTAGGCAACGGCATTGTCCAGAGCATTGTCCAGGTCGATATCGGTTTCTTTCTTCAACTCAGGCCTACCGAGAAGGTAGTCGGTCGTGACGTTGAAAATGTCGGCTAGTTGAGCTACTGCGCTGCTAGACGGCTCGGCTTTGTTGTTTTCCCATGCTGTTACAGTTTGTTGAGAAACACTAACTTTTTTGCCTAACTCAGTTTGCGAAAGATGTGCTTGTTTGCGTAAGTCTCTTATCTTTGTTCCGATGCTCATATTTATGCCTCCAAATCTAATATTAAGTTCTCTATATAAATTATATATTCCACTTTATAAAAAATAAAGAGTAATGAATTATTTATAAAAAAAATCGGTTAATCATCTTGACCTTATCAAGTTTAGTTGTTATAATGATATTGTAAGGTTGATTGAGACCTTAACAACCTAGAAAGGAGGATACGGTTCTTGAAAAGGACAGAAAAAAAGAACCAAAAGAAAGAAAATTGTCAGAAAGAATGGATGTTTCGAATAACCGTCCTAACATTCATTCTAGAATTGATTGACAAGATTCATTCTTGGTTCTTCTAAAAAATACTAAAGTCAGGGGAGAAATCCCCCAGTCTTTAGTATACCTTGATAGGACCCCTTATTCAACATGAAAAGAGAGACAAAAGATAAAATTACCTTAGGATTGCTGATAGGTATAGCATTGCTGAATCTAATTGATTTGGCACTTAAATTATTCTAGGAAGGAGAATAGCAAGTGACAGTGGATATGTATCCTACATTGCGAGCTCTTCGTGTCGCCAAGGGAATGACCCAAGTTGAGTTGGCACAATCATTAGGGACTAGCCAAACAACGATATCAAGTTGGGAGCAAGGAGAGTCCGTACCGAGTGGAAAAAACATCAAGAAAATTGCAGACTTTTATAACGTCAAGCCGGACGTTATTTTTGATGCAATTTTTAACAAATAAAGTTGATAATTAGCTAGCGATTAGTTAGAAAAAATCAAGTTTTGCTGTGGAGGTAGAAGATGGAAATTCAAGAATTCAATTTTAACGGAAACAATGTAAGAGCTCTCGTTATCGGTGACGAGCCGTATTTCGTAGGTAATGATGTTTCAATGATCCTCGGATATTCCAATTATAGGAATGCAGTTGCTACTCATGTTGATGCTGAAGATAAGCTGCGTACCCAAATCGAGTACGCGGGTCAAAAACGTGAAGTAACGGTCATTAACGAGTCAGGCCTCTATAGCCTTATCCTTGGTTCTAAACTGCCGACCGCCAAAAAATTCAAGCGTTGGGTCACGTCGGAAGTTCTTCCAACAATTCGTAAGCACGGCGCATACATGACGGATGCGAAAGCGGCGGCAATCGTGACTGATAAAGGGTCGCTTGCTGATTTGCTTCAACAAGCCGCTGAACAACTCAAGCGGAAGGATATCCAAATTGAGCAGATGAAGCCTAAGGCACTGTTTGCTGATGCAGTGTCAACGAGCGACACACCGATTCTTGTTGGCGAGCTGGCCAAGATTCTGCATCAGAATGGAGTATCGATGGGGCAGAACAGAATGTTCAGATGGCTGAGAGATAACGGTTATCTCATCAGCAAAAAAGGTACCAGCTATAACATGCCGACTCAGCGGGCGATGGAACTGGGACTGTTCAAGATCAAGGAGAACGCCATTACTCATAGCGATGGCCATGTAACGATTACCAAGACGCCTAAGGTTACAGGCAAAGGGCAAGTGTATTTCGTAAACAAGTTTGTGCAAGGCTTATCTAGTTGAAAGCATTGCATTTAAAAGGAGGAACGGAGAAATGGACGAACTGCTCGAAAAAATGATTGCAGCCAAAGTTGATGAGGTCCTCGAATCTCAGCAACCGACTGATACTCCGGACGGCAAGGTCTGGGGCATCAAGGATTTCTGCCGTGAGTGTTGCGGCGGAAGGGGCCGTGACTGGGTGCGGGAGCATATCCTGTACCCCTTCCGCGACCAGATCGGGATCGTCAACAATCCCGAGTGCGGGTGGGTGTACTACCCGGGTGAGGTAGGTGGAACCTACTTGATCCGGAGGAAGCGGGCCCAGGAATGGATGGAGGGCCACTTCAACGATATCGATTGGAGGAGATAAAAGATGAACAAAGGATCAGGGAAAATATTAGTACCGGTGCCGGCTGGTGTTTTGGCGGTACTTGAAGCAATTTGCTCGTTTGCGAATTGCAAGACAATCAACCATAAAGAAATATTGAGCATAATCTCCAGTTGTGCCGAGGAAGTTGAAGAGGGGTTAAGCGGTACTATCAGCGCATTATCGCTTTCGTATATGATGTTCGAAATTGAAAAAACGCAAGGCGAAAAAGCAGCGAAAAAGTTGACGAACGAAATTCTTGGAAGATTCCAAGGCGAGAAGAAAGAAGCTCTTGCACGGTTTGTCGCTAGCGCCATTGACGATTTTGAAAAAACGTATCGAGGTGATGAAAATGAACATCATTAAACAATTAAAATTGCGCAAGCTTAACAAGGAGCGTGAATGCTTGCTCAATGAGTTTACGGTCGAAGATATCACGGTACAGGGCGTTTGGTCGCTTAGAAAAAGCCTGAACAACGCCGCCAAAAGGGCATGTCTGATGGATGGCTTGGAAAAACTGGACGCAAAGATCAAAACAATTGTGGAGGGATAATCATGAGCGAAATCAAAACAACAGAAGACGGATTGGAAATCAAAGCAAACGAAATCACACTGAACGAGTCAGAACCAAAGTATATTACGTTGGCGGTAGTTGAATACGACCCAGATGAAGGTACAAGAAACGAGGGGATTGCGGTAGAAAATATGATCGTCAGTCTTCCGACGTTCTGCCGTCAAGTCAACAGGGGCGACCTGATTACGTTCAAAGAGTCCGTAGGCCCACAAATTTTCAACGGCAAGGTACTTGCCAAGCAAACGTATGACATCGAAGGCGATTATTTGCCTATGCTGATGTTAGCGTTTCAAAACAAATCCTTAGGAGCGCTTCCTACCGTTGAAACAAAAATTGAAGAAGTGAGAGTGACTCGATAAACAAAAAACCGCCTTGGATAAGACGGTAAAAGAAAGATAGTAAATAAAATGTTCCGTGCAAAGGAAAAGAAATTTTTAAAAAGCATTTATATTATAACACAAATTTAGGAGGAGAAACACATGTACAAAATCAAAAAGAATTCAAGAACATTAGAAGACGGAACTAAAATCACGACCTACAGTAGAGAAGTTGAAAGTTGCAACATTTTGGAGGTTGAGGCCGGGACTACTGGCTATTGCGGCGGTGATACCGGCCATGGTGGTCGCACCTATTTTCGCATTCAAAATGCAGCAAGCACGGACATGGAAGTCCATAGCTATACTGATCGGTACAACGATTACGTGTTTGGCGATGAATGTGGGGTTGAAGTTACCCTTGGCGGTGACTGTGAGCTTGAAACGATGATCCAGGCTTTGAAGTTTATCGTAAAGGTCCTTGAAGACGAATCTAAGGGAAAAATGTTAGAGGAGGAATAGAAATGAACAATTTAACCGCACTAGAAAATCTGTCAGTCAACTTCAAGCCTGGCACAATCGATTTTCCGCAAGCAGAAGAACTGAAGAAGCTTGTTGCTGACAAGCTTGAACAAACGAAAGGCCTGGTTGCCACTGACGAAAGCATTAAGGCAACAAAGGCATCACGTGCTGAGGTCAACAAATTGAAAAAGGCAATCGGCGACGTTCGCAAAAAGTATAAAAAGGCTTGGAACGTGCCGTTTGAATTTTTTGAATCAACGCTCAGAGCGCTTGAAGGCGATTGCGACAGTGCGTCACAGGAACTCAAACTGGCCATCGACGGGTTCGAGGAAACGCAAAAGGAAGAGCGCAAGCAAAAGGTACAGGCACTCATCGAAGAAATGGCGCCTAATTATGGTGTCAAGCCTGAAGATCTGCCTATCGCAGACAAGTGGTTGTTAAAATCAACGCCACAGAAGACAATCGTGCAGGAAATTGGCGAACAGATGAAGGTACTCGCCAACTTGTGCAAAGAACGTTATGAAATCGGAAAAAAGTGCATGAAGAGTGGTCTTGCTCCAGCTCCATACATTGAAATGCACGAAAACGGGATGTCATATATCGACGTCTCAAACAAAATTGAAGCTGATTTAATCGACAGAGAAAATATGGCTGACCGCTTTAAGCAAGCCAAACAAGCCGAAGTAGCAGAACAAAAAGCTGCTATGACGGATATTGGAGACGGTCGCTTGGTCGATAAAAACGGGGAAGTCAAGCAAGAACTGCAGCTTGTCACATTTACGCTCAAGGGAACCAAGGAGCAACTTGATGATGTGGCCCGTTTCTGCATTACAAACGGGGTAAAAGTGGTCAAGGCAAGTAACAGAGAGACAGTGATTGAGTAGGAGGATAAAAGCATGAATAGTGTTAATTTGATTGGTCGCTTGACCAAAGACGTTGATTTAAGATACACACAATCAGGATTGGCAGTAGGTCACTTCTCCGTGGCGATTGATCGTCCTAAAAAAAATGGGCAGAGCAACGGGGCGGATTTTCCCAACTGTGTAGCTTACGGGAAGACAGCCGAAAGCCTCGCTAATTACGTTCACAAAGGTGAAATGGTCGGGGTGACGGGGTCCATCCGGACAGGAAGCTACACTAAAAAGGACGGTCAGAAGGTCTACACAACTGACGTAGCCGTAACGAGTGCTCAATTTTTGAATCCGAGACCAAATGGCGGTCAAAACAACAACGGATATCAAAATGGTAACCAAAACAACGGATATCAAAACAACGGAAACGGTTATCAAAACAACGGATATCAAAATAATGGCGGATATCAGCAACAGAATACGTCAAACTCGCCCAATAATGGCGATTTTAGCCAAAATAATGCGCAAAATACGCAATATGGGTTTGACGAGAACGATTTACCGTTCTAACTAGTAAGCAGGGCGGGAGGGTAGGAAAATGATAGGAAATCCAAGAACTATTATCAAGTGGTTATTTGAACAAGATGAAAACAAAAAGTTTGAAATCAAGGAATTGAAACCTAAGCGATCATTGACCGCAAACGCTTATTATTGGGCGCTGCTTAATCAGTTAGCGAACGTTCTTAGATTTGACAATCAAAAGCTGCACTTTATGATGCTGCAAAGATACGGGCAGTACGAAGTTGTCAGCGTACTGTCAAGCATTGATGTAAAAGGGTATTTCAGATATTACGAACCTATAGGACACGGGTTCATAAACAATAAAGAATTTACTCACTACAAAGTGTATAAAGGCAGCTCCGAGATGAACTCTAAAGAGTTTTCCATCTTGCTTGATGGATTGGTCAGCGAATGCAACGAACAGAGTATAGCGACCTTAACGAAGAGCGAAAGGGAACAGCTACATTTTATTGAAGGATGTGATTAAATGGAATTTTGCATTATGAATGACAATTACCCGTTTTGGCGGAATTGTCGAGAACCTGGACTTTGTCGGCATGAAATCTTTTTCGGAACTGGAAACAGAAGGCTATCGATTGAAGATGGTCTAGTGGTTTTCCTCACACCAGAGATGCACAACATGACGAATTACGGAGTGCATTTTAATCGTGACTTTGACTTGAAGCTAAAAAAAGCAGGCGAACGGGCATGGATTGATTATTACGGTAAGAGCAAAGAAGACTTTATCAAGCGGTACGGAAGGAATTACCTTTAGGAGGGACGCCATGAAAAACAGCAAAATACGTGATAATAACTTCGTTGCAATTCAAGGTTGGATGATTACTAAACTCGGCTTAAAGGGCAATGCGCTGATCGTATATGCTATCATTTATGGCTTTTCTCAAGATGGTCGAACTCATTTCACGGGAAGCTTACAGTATTTAGCTGATTGGACGAGCACTACAAAACCAGGTGTTCATAAAATACTGAGGTCGCTTGTGAACAAAGGGTTCATCAGAAAAAAAGACAAATTAATCAACAACGTGAAGTTTTGCGAGTATTACGTTACGCCACTTTCAGAGCTGAAAGGTGTTAACTCCAGTGAACGGGGTATTAAACCAGGGTTAACGGGGGTATTAACTCCAGTTAACGAGGGTGTTAACTCCAGTGAACGGGGTATTAAACCAGGGTTAACTAATAATATAGATAATAATATAGATAATAATATAGATAATACTACAGACGTAGTAGTAGAACCTAATTTGGTTAACATAGCAGAACAAACGACGGACGGCGGCGACTTCGCTAAGGTAACTCAATTCTATCAAAATAACTTTGGAATGCTTAGCAGCTATCTTTACGATGACATCAGGCAGACGTATGACGATTGGAAGCAAAAATCGGGAGAACCCGCAGAGATCATGATCAAAGCTATGCAGATAGCTCTTGAAAAGAATGTCAGAAACTGGAGATTTGTCTCTAAGGTCCTGCTGAACTGGGAAGACAAAAAGCCACAGACGTTAGCTGATGTAGAAGCGCTAGAAAAAGAACATGGAAGACAAGGACAACAAAGGAAGACGTTGGCAGAACAGACTGAAGAAGACCGCAAGTTTAACGAAACATACGGATATTTCGCCGATGACTAGGAGGGAAAAGAAATGAAAAGCGTAAGTGATGTTTTAGGTGCTATAAAAGCGCCGCCGAAGGAATGTGGGGCCGCTTATCAAGCGTGGCTAGATACTCAAGCGATGACGGACGAGGAAAAGAGTGCGTTCCTTGGCAAGAAAGCTGAAGAAGCAACCCAAGCGGCATTAAAGCAGATCATGATTCCGAAGACATGGGGCAAGAGCCTGTGGTCAGGCGGCAAAGAGGTTAAATTCTCTTTTTCTGATTGGAATTATTCTAAGCAAGAAAACCAAGGACTCGCAAAGCAAGTGGCGATTCAAGCAAAAACGTTAAGCGACCAGCTCAAAACCGATAACTTTAATGTTGTGCTACTTGGCGGTGCCGGAGTCGGAAAAACATCACTTGCGATTGCGATGATTACTGCTTTAAGAAGAACCGGCAAAAGTGCAATGGTGATTTCGACAACGGAGCTTGTATCAAAGCTAAACCGTTCATACGATTTCAAGGATGCTCAAAGAGAGATTGCCAAAGTGGAGCAAGGAGTATATGACTGTGACGTGCTTCTGCTTGATGATCTGGGCACGGAAAGCGGCGGTCGAGTGAAGGAAATCAGAACCGATATGTACGATCTGATGTATCGGATTTCTAATGCGAGAACAGACAAGACAACGATTATCACCACAAACAACACTCCTGTGGAGCTTGGCAAAATTTACAGTGAGAAAATCGTAAGCCGATTGCTGCCGAAACGGAAAGAAAAGTGTATCGATATGCACGGGCTGAAAGATGTAAGGGGGCTATAACATGATAATCAGACAAATTTATAATCACGAATACGCCAGCATAGTCGAAACGGACAGCAGCTATCTGTTCTTCGGCGGTCGAAACATTGAGGCTTTTAAGGTTGGCGAAGAGCTGACTGCCCCTTGTAAGCCATACAAAATCCTGATGAAATGGAACATCAGCAAGGCAGTCGAAAACATGATCAAGGGGGTATCTGATTGAAATTTAGAAAAGTCAATGGCGGTTGCCTGGTATTAATTGCATTGAGCATTTGGTTCGGTGCCATTTGGCTCTTGTGCCGGTGGTTGGTAGGGGGTTAGGAACATGCGAATTACCAAAGATTACGGACTGACCGCATCCAAACTGGAGCATGATCTGCTGGTAAGACTAAACAAGGCGTACAAGCCGGTGAATTGGAAGAGAGGACTGATCAAACTTTGCAAAAAGAAGTGAAACCATATCAAGTAGATTACAAACGAGATGGCGTGGTAAGCAACATCATAGTACTTGCCAGCTCGCCTGAAGAAAGCAAGAAAAGAGTTGGAGGAAGAATGAGTGAAATTTGAAATCATATACAAAACATACCGAGACACCTGTGGCGCTGATGTTCTGCTTAAAATTGGAGCGCAGTCTCTTGAGATCGAAGGCGAACTTGTCGCTGCTTGGACCGAATACCGCAGAGATCAATGGGACGTCCCCGATGTGGTCATCAACGCTAATGACGTGCTTACGATTAAGCAGATTGATTAAAATGTCCCTAAAATGACTTCAAAATGAACAAATGAAAGGGGGACAGAAATGGATTGGTACAAAGTTTTTATGTGGATAGCATCAATATGCATGTTTACGGCACTGTTTTTTGAACGTTTTCTGCCGCAGATTGTAGTTGCGACGCTTGCGTTTGTGGGAACTGCAATCATGGTTGTAATAGTGGTATTTTTGATGGACGAGGAGTGAAGAAATGAAAATTGAAAAGATTGAGAACTATCCGTCACTGACGATAGACGAGCAGGAAACCGTTCTTACTTGGGATGCAAAGGAACGTGCATGGCATATATGTACTGACTATCCGGCACACGCACGCAAGTATGAAGCGGCACTTGATGAGTCCAAGTCTGTCAAGAAGGGCTATCGAGACGGAGCGTTAGTTATGATTGATGGGTATCTGGACGAAAGCGCATATACGGCTCGAATCAGCAAGAAACGCCGTTACTCTGACGAGCAAAGAGCCAAGATGGCAGAACGACTTAAGGCTGCGAGGGAGAAGGTGACTAAAGATGAATGATTTATCGAACGAATTAAAAGCTCTGATCGAAGAAGGGAGCGGCTATCGCCAAAACATGACTATTGAGCCGTTGGGAGATGGCGAGTGGTGCAGTATAACCACATCATCCATCGATGTTTGCGGGGACGACGTTGTCATCTACGCACGGCGAATGAACGGAATGATCGAATTAAGTGATTTCGGGGTGACGGATTTCAATATCAACGACGAATACAAATATATTATCGAGGTGGAATGCAAGATCTGGCATTTGATCTATGACCCTGGAAAACGCACTGATATCCATACAATTGCGGCGGCACAGCCAGAAGATTTCTGCTATGCTTTTACGCAAATAGACTGGGCTACCACAAGCATTAACAACATAGCTGCCTATCTGCTTGAGGAGGGAAAATGAAATTATGGGAGATGAAACAAAATGAATGAGAAAGAATTACTCAGACAACTGAAACACAATCTGGTGATATTTGCTAAAGACTATAGACGTATTTTTAAAGAGTATAAAGATGATAAAGATCAGCATTTAAGTTGGAGTTATAAAACAGCAATAGGACTAGCAAGAATATCTGGCCAAGACGTAATGACCAATTTAGGAATGCTTGAATATTTATGGGACAAAAAAGCTGAAGAACATGATGAAAAAATCAGACAAAAGTTAAAAGAGCAAAAGGGGAAGGAAAATTCCGATGAAAGAGATGAATGAACGTATTGTTTTTGCAGCATTCTTTACATGGGGTGTTGTCATGTATCTGTTTTACAGGTGGTGGTTAGCGGATTGATTGTGTACAGGAAACGGAAGATGAATAGAAGCATCCCCCAATAACTTTTTCAGGCTAGCCCCTTTTGCTGAGAACCAAAAAAGGTTGCCACCTCCTTTTAACGCATCTTATCACAGCAAGCTGTGATTTCGCGATGCTAAAGGAGGTGACAACCTTGGAACAAATCATTTTGATTCTCATTTTAATCTATTTGCTGATAAATAGCAAGTAGGGCTAGCCTGAAGGGCGCGCGTCAAAGCTAACGCATTGGCGCGCGCCCCTTGGGAGTGATGCAGAAATGAGGAAAGCAATTGATACGATATGCGGTACAATTTGCATTTACCACTCTGAATTCGAAAAAAGAGAGAAACTCGTTCTGAGTTTTGAAAAAATAATAAAAATTGAAATTTGAGCCTGTTGACAGGTGGAAAATTACAAAGGAGATGTACTTTTGAAAAAGACATTGAAGGATTATTGCAGAAATCACAAGACAAACTACGGATTTGACAATCCAGTTGCACGTGAGGCCAGCTGCCTTGGCCATCTGGAAAGCTGGGTTGAACAGGCAGTGAAGGAATACGAGAATTCTAGTCAGATAACCGCCGACACAAAGCTCTGGATCAACACCAATCTTGAGCGCATGCAGGGGTTCCTGGACCAACTGGAGGAACGGTAATGAATGACATGAATAAGTACGGGTGTCTGTTGTCTTTGGTGTTTCTTGTTTGGTGCATGCTGATGTTTCTGATATGCAACTGGTTGGTGAGGTGAGACGATGGGATTGAAGTTTGGAAAAGCGGTTACGATGATTGTGGAAAGATATGGCTGGAGTGCATTTGACAACTTGAATGCAATTAATGATCCGGATCTTTGCAAGGCTGTTGAAATGGTTCGGAAGGTCAGGAAGAAAAAGGACGATATACATGCGAATAAAACTGGTGCAGACTTGCGCCGTGCACGTCCGCCACGCGAGAAAATCGAGAAAATGGTTGATAAGGGAATGACTTATGCCGAGATTGGAGAGGCAATCGGCTCCACTCCCGAAGCGGCAAGCAAGATCGTCAGGAAGTATGGGTTGTCAGAAAGATACTGGTTTGCGCATGGCATGTACAATCTCATCAAATCAGATCCCTATCGCAAGTTAGTTGAGCAGAAGAAAGCTGAGCTGAAATCCTTGATTAATCACGGAGCCACCGATGCCGCCATAGGTGCGGAATTAGGAATGACAGTCAGTCGGGTCAAGTACTGGATTAAGGAATGGAATCTAGGGCGTAGGAAGCATATTATCGCAACCGGGAGGTTCAGATAATAAGTAGGGGGGTGATTGAATGCTGCTTGCGGATTACTTTTTAAAAGAGATTGAGACATACAAAAAAGACCAGGTCCGCGAACAGACATATGGCAAATATCTGTCCAACTGCCGATTTGTGGCCGATAATTGGCCGGGCTTGTCTTTGGAGAAAATGACGGCAGACGACTACCAGCAAGTTTTGAACAAGTACGCGGAAACGAGAGAAAAAGCAACGGTTATTGACTTCCATCATCAATTGTCGTGGGCGCTTAAACGAGCATACAACGCAGACGGGCTATTAAAGCGTGACGTTACCTTTGACGCAAAAATCCCAAGGGGAAAGCCTCCGGGCGTCAAAAAGCCAAAATTTATGGAAATCGAAGACATGCAAAAATTGGTCAAAGAGCTTAAACACGAGAATACATCTGTGGCGAACTTTTTTCTGATATTGTTGAAAACTGGGCTGAGATTTGCTGAGGCACTAGGCATCACGCTTAACGATGTCGACTTTGACAAAAAGACAGTCACTATCAACAAAACCCTTGACTATAAAAAACATCGGGAAGGAACGAGGTCTTTTGTACCAACCAAAAACAAGTACTCGGTTAGAACGATCGTTGTAGATGACTCCGTGCTGTATATGCTGTGGAAAAATGCAAAGGGTGCTGATCAGGACGAGAGCATTTTCTACAAAATAAAGGGGTTTCAGTATAACTCTACACTTAACAATTGGCTAAAAAGAGCGTGTCAAAAAGCTGGGGTGCCCGAGGTAACGCTACACGGGCTGAGGCACGAGCACGCAACTTATTTGGTGTCGCAAGGGATTAGTAGTATGGCGGTAGCAGAGAGGCTAGGGCATGCAGACGATTCTGTTACAAGAGCCGTGTATATCCATCGATTAGAAACGGAAAAGGCACGGGATAACAAGGAAATAGCGCAGAAAATTGCGAGTTTATGAGGGGGTGAGATGATGGTTAAATTTGATGTCAAAACCGTAAACGATTTACTAGGGATTGACGATGCATTCAAGGCACCTGAAAGGCTGATGGAAATTCTGCTTAAGAAAGAAGAACGCGAAGAGCTGTTTGGAAATTTTCTAAAAATTGATACTAATCTTGATTATGACTGGTTCCACGAATACTTTGAAACTGAACAAGCCGAGCGGAAGTCGAAGAAACAAGACTTTACGCCTAACTCGGTTGCAAGACTGGCAAACGCAATCACTTCTGAACCAAGGCAGACGGATTATTACGAGATGGCGGCAGGCACTGGCGGAATGATGATCACTCGTTGGGCCTATAACGTCAAAGAAGACCCAGCATTTACAGGCAAAATAAAAAGCACCATGGCTGACGATATCTTAACATCAAGCATCTTTACTTACAGTCCGCGGACTTATTGGTATCATCTCGAAGAGCTATCAGATAGAGCGATTCCGTTTCTGTTGTTCAATGCAGCTATTCGGGGTATAAATGCGGTTATTATCCAATGCGATTCTTTGGACAGAAAGGCTAAGCGGGCGTTTTACGTCAAAAATGACAGCGACAATTTTTTGGCATTTTCTGATATTTTGGAAGTCCCTAAAACTGATAAGTTTGGAAAATTCTTAAATGTAAAGTGGGGTGAGCTCGAATGAGATTTGTGGAGGCGGTAAATTGGATCGAAAAGTGTTACGGCATGCAAGCGTTCGATCATATAGAAGATTACGCCGATGACGAAGCAGTGCAGATTCTTTTGGAAGAGCGAAAACGATCAAGTTCAAAAGCCAACAAGAAGAGTAAAAGAGGAAAGAACCCAGGATCCGCAACGCTCAGAAACATGATAGAAAACGGGTACACCTACGTAGAAATGGCGATGGCAACAGGACTATCTTCGGCCGCGGTCGGGAAGATCAGCGGAAAGTACGGTTTGAGGGAGCTTTATTACAAAATGCATCCCAATGTCCGAAGGCTTGATGTCAAAGTGTTATGCGTCAATCGCTCAACAGGCGAGCAAGTGGAATTCAAAACCCTGTCAGCCACTGAGCACGCTTTTGGATTGCCCCACTGCGCTTTGTCAGAGCGGACAAAAAACGGGAGAACTTTTGTACACGGTGACTGGGAAATAAGGCGCAAAATAAAATGAAGGTTTAGGCAGGGAGCGATGCTATGCGCACTTTGAAAATGCTTTGAGAATCCGCGTGTAAAACAAAAATGACTCCACAGGGGAGCCACTCTCTAAACAATCAACTAATATATTATAGCATTATAGCAAAGGGAGTGGCGTAGTGGAAGATTTACTGTTGGAGATCGATAACATCGACTATAAAGCAACTGCCAACAATGTTAAGAATTTCTTGGAAAATAAATTGCCCTGCATTTTGCGTTTGGCAAATTCCAGTCCAGCAAGCCTGGCATCACCGGTTATTTCCGACATGCCGGTTAATCGAGGCGGGGGCAATCACAGCGAAGAGAAGATGGTTAAGTACGTTGCTGCCAGAGCAATCATCGATGGGGTATCACGAGCGATTGCGCATTGTTCCCAGACGTCATCCCACATCCTCAAAGAACGATATGTTGCAGGCATGGAGAACTGGCAAATAATTGAGACTATGTACTGTGAACGCGCAACGTACTATAAGCTGCGAGACAAGGCATACAACGAGTTCGCCGACTGTTTGGAATTGCAGCAGGGTTGTCCGGATCTGCACGTGTATAAAAATTAGACGATTGCTAGACGATTGCGAGACAAACACTGGACACATACTAGACGCATGAGGTGCTAACATAGTAGTGTTGAATAGTTACGGATAGGGCAAGGGAAACCTTGTCTTTTTTAATATCAGAAAGAAGGTGTGGTGGTGTTATGTGAGCAGAGGTCTAACTGCTAAACAAAGAGTTTTTGCAGACGAGTATTTAAAAGATGGTAATGCCTATCAGGCTGCAATAAAGGCAGGTTATTCTGATAACTATGCAAAGGCACAATCATCTAAATTGTTGGAAAATGTTGGAATAAAATCCTACATTGATGCCAAAATGTCCGAAATTGAATCTAAGAAGATAGCCACTGCACGCGAGGTAATGGAATTCTATGCGAGGGTGTTGCGTGGGGATGAAACGGAAGAGGTGGTTGTAGCCGGTCTTGACGGTGCTGAAGTTGTCGAACGCAAACCGCAGCTAAAAGAGCGGATTACCGTTGCCAAGGAAATTATGAAACGATACCCGTTAGCAGGAAACGATCCCGCCCTTGCTGAACAGTTGCGCAAGATTAAGGCGGAAGCCGATATTGCTGAATGGAAAGCTAAAGAGTTGCTTGGTGATAATAATGCAGAAGATAAAACAACACTGATAGATGATATTGGAGGCGAAGCAGATGGGGCAAACAATTAAGATGTCTAAACTGATTAATCCTCATTTCTATCGCCTTTGGCGCACTTCAAAGCCATATGTTGTTGCTAAAGGGGGACGCGGATCATTTAAATCATCTGTTATTAGTTTAAAGTTGGTAGCCATGGTTAAGCATTGGACTCAATTAGGAAAAAATGTATCTGTAATTTGTGTGCGAGAGAATGCCAGCTATTTGAGAGATTCAGTCTATAGTCAAATTAAGTGGGCATTGGATATGCTTAGTCTTTACGATGAGTATAAATTCTATACTAGTCCACTTAGGATCGTGCATAGGCGTACTGGAAGCACGTTTTATTTCTATGGCGCAGATGATCCGATGAAACTAAAGTCGAACGTGGTCGGGAACGTGGTTGCTGTTTGGTTTGAAGAAGCTGCAAATTTCAAAGGGCAGACAGTATTTGATCAATCGATACCGACGTTCATACGTCAGAAACCAGTATTTACGAATCAAGTTAAGGTTTTCTTCTCTTACAATCCGCCTAAAAATCCATATGATTGGATTAATGAGTGGGTCAAAAAATGCGAACGTGATGAAGATTACTTTGTAGACACGTCAACTTATCTAGATGATGAGTGGGGATTCACAAATGACGAACAACTTAAATTGATTGAGAAGTACAAGGTTAATGATCCAGATTATTATCGTTGGCTATATCTTGGAGAAGTTGTAGGATTAGGCACTAATGTTTATAACTTTGAGTTGTTTAACCGAGTGGATGAGATACCTGATAATGATTATTTAAGCGATCTTTATTTTTCGATGGATATTGGTCATGATGTATCTGCAACTACCTGTGGCGCTTATGGACTATCGGTAAACGGAAATCTATATGTGTTGGATACTTATTATTACAGCCCAGCAGGAAAAGTTAATAAAAAACCGCCAACGGAACTGGCACAAGATGTGCATGCGTTTGTTGAAAGAACATGCGATAAATACGATATGGATCCGGTTAATATGACGGCAGATAGCGCAGACGGAGCATTAGATAACCAGTACTATTCGATGTTTGGCATCCATTGGCATAAAGTGGCTAAAAAGAAAAAAGTTGAGATGATCGACCGGGTGCAGGACATTCTTGCACAAGGTCGTATTTTTGTACTTGATATTGACGACAATCAGGTATTTTTGTCTGAACATCGTGACTATCGTTGGGATGAAAAAACATTAAACGGCGATGATCCTAAGGTAATTAAGGAAAAAGATCATACTTGCGATCAGTTTATGTATCTTTGCTTAGATAACGAACGCGACTTTGGCTTGAAGTGGTAAAGGAGGCGATGACGTGAGTGTGCTTTCAACGTTAAAGAATTGGTTCAGGAAAGGCGGTGCAAGTCTGGGCATGATAAAAAGTTTGACATTAGTCACTGATGATAGACGGATTGCAATGGATCCAGGCGAATATACGAGAATAAACGTAGCTAAAAAGTACTATTCTGATGACTTTAGACCTATCGAATTTATTAATAGTTACGGGGACAAACGCATGCGCAAATATGAGTCTGTCAATGTAACCAAGTTAGCTGCAAGAAGGTTGGCATCGATTATCTTCAACGAGAGATGCAAAGTAGAAATCGGGGATGATGAGAAAGCAAACGAATTGCTTGAAAGCGTCTTTTTAGATAATGAATTCTACCTGACTTTTGAAGAATACCTAGAGAAATGGATTGCTTTAGGCAGTGGAGCTATTAGACCCTACGTGCAGGGAGACAAGATAAAGCTGGCTTGGATCACTGCTGACCAATTTTATCCATTGCATGTAAACACAAATGAGGTTAAAGAAGCTGCGATCGCAAGTAAAACTACTGTCGTAGAAAATGACAAAAATGTCTATTACACGTTACTTGAGTTTCACGAATGGCAAGATGGCAACTATGTGATCACCAATGAGCTTTACCGTTCGGATAGCGCTGATAGTGTTGGGGTGCAAGTCCCGTTAAGTTCAATTGAAGAATATGCTGATATGCAAGAAACGGCGACTTTAACAGGCTTAGTTAAACCTTTATTTGCTTTCTTCAAGACTCCAGGAGCTAACAACAAGAGGTTAGAAAGTCCGCTGGGTTTGGGGTTGATCGACAACGCAAGATCAACAGTCGATGCGATCAATCGTACCCACGATGAGTTTATTTGGGAAGTTAGATCTGGCAAAAGACGCATGGTGGTTCCTAAGTCGTGGCTAAAGCGTCCAAATGCTAATTCAAGGCGTAGAGATACTGAAACCCATCCACCAATGTTTGATCCAGATGAGACAGTTTACCAAGCTATGTACGGTGACGATAGCGATATCGGCTTTCATGATATGTCTGTTGCGATCCGTGTGGAGCAGTATTCAAGCACAATGGAATTTTTCTTGCACGAGTTTGAAAATGAGATCGGACTTTCGCAAGGAACGTTTACCCAAAGTGTTAGCGGTATACAAACTGCAACAGAAGTAGTTTCAAACAACTCAATGACGTATCAGACTAGATCAAGTTATTTGACTATGGTCGAAAAAACGATCGCACAGCTAGTTGATGCTATTTTAGAACTTGCTCAATGTGGCGAACTCTTTAGTGATGGGAAAGCTCGTTGGACTGGTGATGTGCAAGAGGTCAATATTAACATCGACTTCAACGATGGTGTATTTATCGATCAGGATGCACAACTTAAAAACGACCTACAAGCATTACAAGCAAGCGCATTACCGATTAAACAATTTTTGATGCGTAATTACAGCTTAGATGAAGCCACGGCTGATGAATGGGTACAACAACTTGAAGAAGAAAAAGCAAGTAGTGAGCCTGCACCAAGTGGTGAAGTAGGCTTGTTCGGAGGTGCTGACGATGGAAATAGAACAGATGTTGGCGAAAGCGGACAAGATAGCTGATTATTACGTTAAACTACAGCAAAAGATCTTTTATTTGCTGATAGACAGTTTTAAGACGACGAGACCTGAATTGATAAATCAGGATGATCCCGATAGTATTCTAGAGTGGCGCTTGCGTGCTTTATCAAAGATTGGAGCACTGACCAAAGACACTATCAAAATAGTTTCAAACACTTCTGGCAAGTCCGAAAGCTATATCTATGATTTGATCAAAGATGATGGGCTAGAAGTCGCAAAGGACATCAACGCCGAACTATCTGATGCATTGAAACAAAATAAGCCAATCAGTCCAGAAGTCAATAGCATTATCAGCAGTTATGCTGCTCAAACGTTTAGAGATATTAATAACAATGTCAATCAATCGTTGTTATCCACTAACTATTCAAAAAACGGGGCTGTGAGAGCTTATCAAGATATTATCAACCAAACGGTCTTAGAAGTCCAAACAGGTCTTAAAACTCCTGACAGAGCTTTAAAGGACAATATCTATAAATGGCGTGATAATGGCATCAAAACTAATTTGGTAGACAAAGCAGGGCACAATTGGAGCTTAGAAGGTTATACTCGTACTGTAATCCGTACTACTGCAGCTAGAACTTATAATGATCTGCGCATTCAAAGCATGAAAGATTTTGATAGCGTACTAGCGACTATGTCTAGTCATCCGGCATCAAGGCCAGCTTGTGCCCCTATTCAAGGAAAGATAGTCAATATTGTCCCAAGAGAAAGCCCCAGATGCGATCCTGAATATCCCAGCATTTATGATTACGGTTATGGTAAACCAAGCGGGTGTTTTGGTATAAATTGTGGGCATAAGCTATATCCGTACATCAAGGGTGTGTCGCATAATTTCCAAAAGCAATACGATCCTAAAGAAGCAGTCGAAAAGCAAAAGATTCAGCAAAAACAACGGTACTACGAGCGTAATATCAGACGTCTAAAGTACGACTTGGATCTTGCCAGGCGGCAAAATGACGTATCAAGCGAGAGAAAGTTTAATCAAGCCATTAGAGGGTATCAGTCTAAGTTACGAGAGATAGTGAAGAATAACGACTTTTTGACACGGCAGTATGATCGTGAGCAAATTGGTAATCCAAGGATTAGAAGCCATGAAGTATTGAAAAAAGAGTTAGCTGCGTTGCATAAAGAATATGGTCCACACGGATTTCCTAAAGATGTGCAAGAGTACAAGCGATTGTTGTATAATAAAGATACGGGAAAGGCAATGCATGCTTATGTTCAAGCACGAATGCGACATACAGTTGAACCGGTGGTCAGTTATAAAGATTATATTCATATCAAGAAAATTCTTGATAAAGAAATAATTGGTATAAAAACAGCAATTGGACAAGTTATTAGATCCTATTCGGACCACACGCTTGATCGTATTTTTGGTGTTCGTATTGGCCCCGATGGAAAACGTCGAATCGGCGTCCCAATCGATGAAATAAAGAGGATGCTGAAATCTGGCGAAATCGAAAGAAATGATAAAAGGCATACCTTTTTGTATAAAATAAACACCGGGTATTTAGTAGTTAATGATAATGGCAAGATAGTTACTGTTGTCCCAAGAAAGGATGATAAACATGGCACGACCTCTAAAGTTTAGAAAAAAGGACTATTTATGGATCAGGGGGAAATATCCTGCTTTTTATAACCTTTTGAAAAACACATCACACCCTGTTGGTGATGAAATTTATGTTGAAGTAGCTGATCAAGGAGCATATGATATTATTTTTGATGGTACTGCTTATGTTTTAATGGACGAAGTTACTGACGATGGTGAGTTGACTAAAGATGGACTTCGTTTCGAGGAAGCATGGGACTATGCGGATCGTGAAGGAGAACTGATTGGAACGAAACAAAAATTGATTTGAAATCTAATTTTCAATTGACCTAAGCAAGTCGTAAAAAGGCTTATTTTTTATGCGATCAGATCAGCGTGGAGCGTTCCACGTAAAACAAATACGTTAGGAGGTATCGCGTAATGCAACGAGAATTTTTACAAAATTTAGGACTTAGCGATGAACAAGTTCAAGCTGTGTTGACTCAACATGGTAAGTCAACAAATGAGATCAAAGGTAAACTTGCACAAGCAGAGGAACAAGTAACTGATCTACAAAATCAAATCAGCGATCGTGACAAGCAATTAAAGAAGCTTGAAAAGACTGTTGGTGATAATCAAGAATTAGTTCAAGAGATTGACAAGCTGCGAAAGGAAAACGAGAAAACTGCCAAAGATTATCAAAGTAAGATCACGAAGCAAGCTAAAGATTTTGCAATCACTAATGCTTTGAAAGATGCAGGGGCTAAAAATACCAAAGCGGTTCTTGCTCTGTTAGATTTAGACAAGGTATCTGTTGATGAAGATGGTCAGCTATTCGGAATTGCCGAACAGTTAGAAGAACTTCAAAAGACGGATGCCTATTTGTTTACACCAAAGCAAATAGAACTAGAGAAAAAGGGCCCTGTCAACCTGTTTGCTGGTGGTAATCCTAGTTCTAACGTGGCTAAGGATCCTAAGAATATGTCATTAGACGAACAGACTGATCTATATCGAAAAGATCCTTCGCAATGGCAAAGTTTGTTCGGCAATAACAATAAATAGAAAGGCGGAATTTTAAATTATGGAAACACATTTATCAGACATGATCATTCCTGAAGTTTTTGGGAATTATGTATTAAATACAGCACTTAAAACCAACCGCTTTGTGCAAAGTGGTATTTTGACACCAGATCCGGATCTTGGACCACATTTGTTGGAAGCAGGTACAAAAATCACAGTACCTTTTATCAACGATCTATCTGGTGATCCAGACAACTGGACCGACACTGACGACATCCCTGTAGATCAACTTACATCAGGTAAACAACTAGGTTTGAAATTTTATCAAAGTAAAGCCTTTGGTTACACTTCATTATCTCAAATGATCTCCGGGGCCCCTATCCAAACAACGATCGGTAATCGCTTTGCAAGCTTCTGGACTCGCGCTGATGAGAAAATGCTATTAGCGGTTTTGGATGGTGTTATGGGCGTAACGAAGGTTAAAAACAGCAAATTCTATGATGCAACTTCTAAGACGCCAACAGACGCAGCTTTCAGTGCCAAAGGTTTTATTGCAGCCATTGGTTTGATGGGCGATCTTCAAGATACTTCATTTGGAGCAATTGCCGTTAACTCTGCTACCTACTCAATGATGAAGCTACAAGGGCTTATCGAAACTATTCAACCTCAAAATGGCGCTATGCCTTTTGAAGCATATAATGGTTTGCGGATCGTACTTGATGACGATATCCCAGTTGATCTGACTAACAAGCAAAAGCCAACAACAACGTCTTATATCTTTGCTCCAGGAGCAGTTCGTTATTCTAGCGTTTTGGCAAGTACTGAAACTAAGTATGATCCGATCAAAAATGGTGGGACAGATACGATTGTTCAAAAACGTGTAGGAACGATTCACGTTGCTGGCACGTCAGTTAAACCATCATTTGCACCAACTAAGAGCACATTCCCGACGATGGAAGAGTTTGGCAAGTCTAGCACCTGGGAAGTTGTTGATGGCATTGATCCACGTACGATCGGCGTTGTTGCATACAAAGCTGAGTTAGATCCTGCATTAGTTCCAGGCGCAGAAGTTACAACTGCTGGCCCAGGAGCTGCAGTTCCTGGTACAGGACATTAGGAAAGGTCGTGAGCTGAATGCTAAGCTTTTCAGAATATCAAGAGCTTGGTGGTAGGCTGACTGATGAAGTTATATACACCAAGTTGGAGCATGATGCAGTTCAACTTTTGAACACTGCGACACAGATGTTTTATGTTAGAAATGACATCAGCACTGATCAAGATGAGTGGCGGGTAAAGATGTTTAAAATGGCTTTAGTTGCACAGATTGATTACACAAATGACGTCGGTGCTTCGACAGAGTATGAAATGGCACAAAAAGCTGTTAAGAGTGTGTCTATTGATGGAACTACTGTTACAACTGACGGAACATTCAAAGATAGTAGCACTGGCGGGATCTATAATATTGCTTTAGATTACCTTCTTCAAACAGGCTTGCTTTTTGGGGGTGTGGACATATGTTAAAGCCACCAAAAAATATGTGCAATCAAAACATTATCCTTAAGCTTAAAGTTGAAGATCCTGACGATATTTACGGTGAGTCTACTGATTTTGACGAGATTAAGTTAGATAATTGTGTGGTCCACGCTCGTACTGTCTACGAAGGATCCAACAACAATCGTCAGATCGTATCAAATGCAACTGTTATGCTATATGCTGGGATCACGACACCATTTATTAAACTGACAAAGGATCATCTTGGCTCAAAGGTCGAGTACAACGGTATTGAATACACGTTGACAAACATCAGCGAGTCAAGAGATCCATTCAGTGACGAGCTTTATCAATACAAACTACAAGTTGTTTAGGGGTGAATTAAGTGAGCGTTAAAGTCAATGTTAGTAGTGACGGCTTAGATAGAAAGTTCAGTCATTCTAGCTTAGTTCGTGGTCGTAAAGCGGCGGCTAATGATGCACATCAAGCTATGGAAAAATACGTACCTATGCTTCATACCGATGCTTCAACAAATTTGCGGAGCATGTCATTTGTAAACAGTGACGGGACTAGCATAAACTATAATGCTGTGTACGCCAGAGCCCAGTTCTACGGTTTTGTTGGTCGTGCTCCGGGGCATCGTGTACATAATTACACGACTCCGGGGACTTCAAGACGTTGGGATCTACGTTTGAAAGGCAATAAGCATGACATGGTCTTAGTCAAAGAAGCTTTTGTGAAGGGGGCTCAGTGGAATGGATCTTGATCTTCAGGAGTCGTTAGCAAAGTCGATCATGAAAGGTACAGGGCTAAAACTTAAAGTAGCTTATTTATCGCCTGATAGCGATATTGGCTTAGTACCTGTGCAAGGATCCCACGTTGTTGAGGCTGACTATTCAGGCAATCAGCTTTGGCAGTACAATTATGCGATTACGATCAAAACTAAAAGCGCACGAGAGGCTAAGGAAAAGCTCTTTGCTATCAGTAACTATTTGAATGGCTTGGATGAGCTATTAAGTGGAAATGGTAGCTTCAGATTTAATAATTTAGAAGTTTCTAGTGCGCCGAGTGAATTACTAGAAGATACAGCAGGGACGGTGATGTATGAGTTAGACATCTCTGTTTTTGTATACACAAAACGATAGGAGGCCATATAGATGGCAAAAAATACAAAGCCCATTGTGGGTACAGAATTAACAACTAAGGGGGCAGCGCTCAACGTTGTTAATAAATTATATCTTGATACGACAGATTCAACAGATCTAAATGATGTCACTACCGGCAAATGGGCGTGGTTAGCGTTAGATATTACGCAGATCACTCCAAGTGCCAATGAAACTTCGCAATCCGATGCTGACTATGCAGGTAACGGTTTTGGGTCTACTGAAATTACTTCTAAACGTTATCAATTAGCGGTTACTGGTAAACGTCACATTGGTGATGCTGCGCAAGATTATGTTGCAACTAAACAATTTGCGATCGGTAATGCTCTGCATACTCGTGCACTTTGGATTGATAATGGTGAAGCTATCTTGGCAGAGGTCACATTGTCAAACATTGTTCCAACGGGGGGTAATGCTAATGCTAGCCAAACGTTCCAAGTGACGATCGTGTTCAACGGTGCACCGGTTGCAATTGATGGCAAGCTGACAATGAGCGATCAACCCGTAGAAGATGGCACATACACAGCGACAGTTACACCAAAGAACCAAGGCTAAAAAACATAGAAACAGAGGCGAGAAATGTGAGACGAAAAAAGAAAGGGTAATTTAATTATGTCAGTACTTAATTTAGATCAACAATTAACAGTCGATAACAAAAAGACAGTCCAAATCGGTGGTAAAGAATACGAGCTTATCTTTAACGATAAATTTGCCAAGCTTGTTGCCGATATGCAACTCAAGGTGGCAGAAGCAACAAAAGACTTTGATGGCGATGCTAAATTAGAGCAATTTGCCAAGAAAGAATATGCTGAACAAAAAGAACAGTTGATGACAGCTTTCGATAAGGGCAAAGTAGTCGTCATTGACGCCTTAGATCAGTTGTTAGGTGAAGGCGAGGGTGAACGCTTGTACAAGCACTACAACGAGTCTACTCAAGCTTTGATCGCTTTAGTTGCCTTATTGAATAAAGCTGCAAATGATGCTGTGTGTGAAACTAAAGCTAAAAACCGAGCTGAGCGTCGAGCTAAATATAAGAAAAACCACTAGAGGTGATGTGGCATGCTAAGTTTAACGCAAGATCCGTTAAATGAAGTGATCTTCAATGGTAAGAGCTACCACCTAGACTTAGCTTTCGATACAGTTCTTCAATATCTACAGCTTTCGTCAGATGACGATCTGTCAAAAGAGGAAAAGGTGGAGTATGCTATCACTCTCTTTTTGGATGAGCAAGATCTACCTAACGATCCAGAGTTTTATGAGCTAATATTTAAAGCTGTGAATGAAGAAATAACGGCAGATCCTTATGGCAATAATATGCCAAATAGTAACCCGTTTGGACTAGCGCCAATTAAGTATTTTGATTACGTTCAAGACGCAGAAGCTATTTTTGCTAGTTTCATGCGTGAGTATAAAATCAACCTACTCAAACAACGTGGGAAAATGCACTGGCGAGAGTTCAAAGCTTTATTTGATGGATTAAGTGAAAATTCGTACATGCAACGTATCATTTCCATTAGACAGCGTGATCTAAGCGAAGTTGATGATAGTAAGATGCGTCAGCAATTGACAGAAGCTAAAAGTTACTATGCGCTAGACGAGCCGCAAAAAGAAGAAGTCAAGCAAGAGCGCGTAGCACAGACATCAGCGTTATCTGCAATGTTCAAAGCTATGCAAGGTCAAGTAAAGAAAGGGGGCTAGTGAATGGCAGCAGATGCAAGTGTTGTTATTGATTTTGATGTCAAAATGCAACAATTAGAATCAGATAGAGATCAGATCAATAAAATTTTGTCAGCAATCGGTGAAAATACTGGCGACAAGATGGATGACGAATTCAAAAAATCAGCTGATAAAGTTGTAAGCGAGGCAAAAAACGTCAAAAAAGATGTTGATGCAGAACTCAAAAAGCCAACATCCACGATCACACCTAAAGTTGATGATAGCGAGGCGCAGAAAGGTACACAAAAGATCATCACTAGCCTTCGTAAGATTCCTAAAGATCAAAAGGTAAAGTTAGATGCTGACGCTAAAAAGGCAGGCATAGACGATTTTACGAACCTTTTGAAACGGGTCCCTAAAAAAACTCGAACGGAGATCTTGGCTCAAGCGCAAAAGGGCGAAGTGATCGATTATGAAACGTTGCTAAACAAGCTACCTAAAAAGGTCTTGACTGAAGTTCAATTAAACGACAACGCAAGCGATAAGTTAAGGACTATTAAGAAAGAATCCGAAAATACTAAAAATGGCTTTACGCGCTTAAAAACTATTGTAGCTGGATCATTTCTTGGTGGTGCTGCGCTAAGCGGTGTGTCTATTCTTGTTGATGGTCTAAAAAATGTTGCCGTTGAAGGGGCGAATGCTTCAGATGCGATGGACAAATTTAGATCAACAATGAAACTTGGTGGCTTTGGTGAAGCTGAGATCAAAAAGGCCTCTGATCAAGTCATGGACTATGCTAACAAGACGGTCTATGACCTTGACGACATTTCTAATACGACCGCTCAGTTAGCCGCTAACGGTGTTAAGAACTACATGGGGCTAACAGAAGCCGCCGGGAATTTGAACGCCCAAGCTGGTGGTAACGCTGAAACATTCAAATCGGTTGCAATGATGCTTACTCAAACTGCTGGTGCTGGCAAACTGACTACTGAAAACTGGAATCAACTTGCCGACGCTATTCCGGGTGCTTCCGGTGTACTACAAAAAGCAATGAAAGACGCCGGCGCATACACTGGCAATTTCCGTGATGCTATGGCTAACGGCCAAATCACGGCGGAGGAGTTTAGCGACGCTTTGATGAAGCTTGGACAGACAGACGGAGCTAAAAAGGCTGCTGAGTCAACTAAGACTTTTCAAGGTGCGATTGGTAACTTAAAAGCGGCAGTCATTGACGGCATGAAGAATGTCATAGACGCTTTTGGTAAGGATCGTATCACCGGGCCTATTAACGGTTTTAGTGGCGCAGTTCAGGAGGCATTTGGGAAGGTCACAAAGACGATCGAGAAAAATAAGAAAGTTATCGATAACGTTGGCGCGGTGTTCTCTAATGTATTTAAAATAGTTGGTGTTGTCGGTAAAGCAGCTTTTGATACAGTGAAAGACGCCATATCTGGTAGCATAAAAGCTTTTGACTGGGTAATGGAAAAAGTTAACAAACTGGTTCCCGGCATGAGCAAGCTAGGCAAAAGTACCTCATCAGTGGCTAAACACGAAAAAGCTTTAAAAGCTGTAGGGGTCGCAATCGGTACTATTGTTACAACTCTGATCACTTTCAAAACAGCTCAAAAAGCAGTGGCAGGCGTTAGTTCGGCAATAAAGACATTATCCAATGTGACAAAAATCGCTTCCGGTGTTCAAAAAGCTTTTAATTTAGTGATGGCCGTTAATCCGTATGTGTTGATTGCTACCGCTATAGTTGCGGTCGGAGTGGCCTTTTATCAAGCTTACAAGCATTCTAAAACATTCCATGATGGAGTAAACAAAATTGCTAAAGTAGTTGTGTCATTTGCTAAAGATGCTTGGAAACACATTTCGGATCTATTCAGCAAAGTTACAAAGATCGTTAAGAAAGTCTGGAAAGAGATTGAACCGATTGTTAAGTCCGGAATGAAAGTTATTCGTGCGGTGATTGAGCTAGAAATGGCTATCATTCAAAAGGCTTGGAATAGAGCTTGGAATACAATCAAAACGGTCGTTCAAGCGATTTGGAAAATCATGGAACCGATCGTTAAATTAGGAATGGGAGTTATCAAAGGCGTTATCTCTGGAACGATGAGTATCATCAGTGGCCTTTGGAAAGGCGCGTGGAATTTGATCAAGGGCGTCTTGCATGGAGTTTGGGAGATAATGAAGTCAATCGTAAAAAACGCCTTAGATGTGATAGCAGACGTTATCAAGATTGTAACTAATGCAATCAAAGGCAACTGGTCCGGTGTTTGGAAAGGCATTAAAAACCTATTTAGCGATATTTGGAATGGTATCAAGTCTACTGGATCGGGAGCAATCAACGGTTTAAAAGATATTATTATCGGAGTTGCTAAGAGTATTGATAGTGCTTGGAGAGGAATTTGGAACGGGGTTGCAAAATTCTTTAGTGGGATTTGGGACGGCATGAAAGACGCTGCTAAAGCTGGGTTTAATGGCATTATTGACTTTGTTAATGGTGGTATCAAAGGTATTAATAGAGTTGTTCATTCCTTCGGTGGTAAAAAACAGACCATTGACCTTATTCCACGTTTGAAAAATGGCGGACGTATTTCAAAATCAACACTAGCATTAGTCAATGATGAGGAAAGTCCAACATATCGAGAAGCTATTTTCAGGCGTAATGGTTCGGTTGAATTACCGCAAGAACGCAACGTTCTTACTCATCTTGAAGCCGGCGACGCAGTCATGCCAGCTAAACAAACAGCTATGTTGCTAGGACTACCGCAATATAAAAACGGATTCGGTGATTGGTTAGACAAAGCGGCAAATTTTGTCGGCGACGTTACAGGTGATATCGGTGATTGGTTAGCTGATAAGATAGATCAACTAGAAGATGCTCTAAAAGATCCATCAAGTATCTTGATGAGGATTTTCAAAAAGAGCAAGAATAACGCCGAAGCTGTCTGGCATGACATCGGTGAAGGTGCTGGCGAATATGTACCTAAACAAGCTGTTGACTGGTTCAGAAAGACACTCGAAGGATTCAAAAAGAAGTTTGATGAGTCTGGTGGCTCTAATCCGCCGGGAGAAGGCACCCAACGTTGGGAACCTTATGTTAAAAAGGCGTTAGCCGCTAACGGTTTACCAACATCAGCTGCTTACGTACAGGCTTGGTTGCGTCAAATTCAAAGTGAATCCGGGGGGAACCCTAAAGCGGTACAAGGTGGATATGTCGATATTAATACGTTGACTGGTGACTTGGCTAAAGGGTTATTACAAACTATTTCAGCAACTTTCAATGCTTATAAGTTTCCTGGTCATGGCAATATTTTTAACGGTTACGATAACATGTTAGCGGCGATCCACTATGCTAAAGCTCGTTATGGATCAGATATGCTTGCTGTCATCGGACACGGTCATGGTTACGCTAACGGTGGTCATGTCTATAACAAGCAATTAGCTTGGATCGCAGAAGATGGGGACGAGTTTGTGATCAATTCGAGGCGCGACAATGCAGATAATCTACTCCTGAATGCGATAGCCCAACGAGCTTCTGTCGCTCCTAACAGCCCGTCTGCGAGGTTGGCTAAAATGGTTGATCAGACTAGATTCAGTTCTGTTAATGGTTATGGTATAGCGGTACCCTCAGTAACAGGGCAACAATCACAGGCATTAACGTTGACGGATAATGATAACATTGACTATACATCTCAACTTAAGAGCATAGGTTCAAAACTTGATGATATTATGCAGAAAAAAGTTTTCATTGATGGTTCAAGCTTTTCAAAAAGCTATGAACGATATGGCGCCGTTGAACGTAACAGAAGGAATACGATGATGGAAAGGGGGATGTCGATTGACTCAAGAATCTAGGCCATACGGATTTGAATTCAATGGTCGGCATTCAAGCGAGTTTGAGTTGCGTGTATTGGATACTAAATCGGTTACTCTACCTGCCAAGCGAAAATCACAGTTGCAGCTACCATATCGAACAGGCTACATTGACCTAAGCAATCTCTATGGACTCAATACGTATGATGAGAGGACGGTAACTTTTCCATGCAAACTACCTTATGGACGTTCTGATTTGTCTACCTTGAATCTAAAGCTAACCGAGCTGATGAACTGGCTGATGAAACCTACCGGCAAGATTCTGCTCAAGGACGATGCGATGCCGGGTTATGCGTTTCTCGCAGAAGTGCAAACGGCACCGACAATCGAAGAAGAATGGGACTTTTGTAAAGTTACGATTGTTTTTCAGTGCTACGCATATCGCCTGAAGCGCTGCTACGATGACGTCTGGGACACGTTCTACTTTAATCTTGATGCAGCCTCTAATTTGGAAGTAACGGTTAACGGTCATGAGAGCATTCTGTTGATAAATACAGGTCATAACCGGGTTCGGTTGACTGTGACCTGCTCCACGGCCATGTCTGCGTCAGTCAATGACCAAGTTTTTGCGCTTAAAGCCGGGGACAATGTCAATCCTTACTTGGAGCTGATGCCGGGCGAAAATGTCGTTAACATCGAAGGCACTGGTAAGGTTAAGTTTAAATGGACGGAGGAAGTGCCATGACAAAAGGGTTTAGAATTACGATTCGTGAAGGTTGGAACGGGGCGGAGAAGGTGCTTAACTCGGATATCTTCCCGCATTATCGGCTCGTTTCGGCTGTTTTGTCTAAAAGCACTTCATCTTATGACACGTTCACCTTCACGATTGACCCGACACATGCTTTGTATACTGAAATCGATCCTTACAAGTGTTTTGTAAAAATAACTCGTCCGGACAAGAATGCGACTCTTTTTGAAGGGCGAGTTTTAACGTATACGGATAGCATGGATAGTTCGGGTACGGTTGAAAAGCAAGCTACGTGTGAGGGCTTGGAAGGGTTCCTGCACGACAGCGTACAACCGTGGAGGGAGTTCCATAACACGACGCCAAAGGACTTTCTGCAGTCTCTCATAACTGAGCACAATAAGCAGGTCGAGTCCTACAAGCAGATAACGCTTGGGACGGTCACGGTGACAAATTCAACGGATAACGTGTATCGATATGCTGATGATAGCAAAGATACGTATGATAACATACAAGACAAGCTCATCAGTCGCCTGGGTGGAGAAATGAGGATCAGGAATGCGGACGGCAAGCTAATGCTTGACTACGAGCCGGAAATCTCCTCCGATTGTCCGCAGAGGATCGAGCTTGCACATAACATGGTGTCAAGTTCACGGACTGTTGATCCAAGTGAGATTGTTACTGTTCTTAAGCCGCTCGGCGCAACTCAGGAACGTCAGAACAACGATGGCAGTACCGACGTTTCAAGCCCGCACTTAACAATTGCCAGTGTTAATGGAGGCAACGATTATCTGCGTGACGATCAGCTGATCAGTCAATTCGGAATCCATGTCAAAACTGAAACATGGGAAGACGTAACAACGCCACAGGCTCTGCTTGCAAAAGGCAGGGCTTTTCTTAATGCTCAAAAGGCGATTAAATATCAGCTTCAAGCTGGTTATATCGATTTGTCTTTCCTGGAAGAAACTATCGGGATGATCGAATGCGGGAGTTATGTCAGCATTGTAAATCAACTAGAGGGACTTTATGCGACGGAACGCATCGTGGCCATGTCGCTTGATTTGTTGGACGTGGCAAACTCAACGTTAACGCTGAGCGATAATCCGATTGATTTGGATACGTATCGATCGCAGAAACGGTCAGAAACCGACGCGCAGAAGGCGCTGATCAACAGATTGATAATGCGTCAATCAAGGAGCAACAAGGAAATTGCTGATTTGTCCAAGCAGAATCAACAATTGTCCGACAATTACAGCAAGCTGTCAAGCGATTATGTCAAACTGTCTGAACGAGTTAAACAGCTTGAAAACAGCGGTGGCAATACCCCGGCTTGGACGTCTGGTAGCAAATTTATTGATTTGTCATCGAACAACGGCAGTCAGAATCAGGCATGGTATGACAGTTTGTATCAATCAGGCGTCAAAGGCCTGATGATCAAGCTGACTGAAGGGTCGGAAGCGGGAAGTGCGTATCTCAATCCATTGTTTGACGAACAGAAGAGCCGTGGCATAGCAGCCGGTATGAAATTCATAGGAGCGTACCACTATCTGCTGGCAGTGTCCGTCGCCGACGCACAGGAGGAAGCACAATGGTTCCTGGGCAAGCTAAAAGCTAAGGGAATACCGACCAGCGCTGTGGTTTCGTGTGACGTCGAAGATGGGTCGCTTACTAAAGACAAGGCCGCGTTGACTGCTGAGGTGGATGCCTTTTACAAGGTGCTGACCGATGCCGGCTATACGAATACATGCGACTATTCAAGCGCGTCATGGTTCAGCAGCCGTTTTGACAGTCACGCTAAGTATAAATGGATAGCCAGTTGGGGTGCATCATCCAAGCCGGCAATAGCTGATGCATGGCAGTACACTGACAAATACAATGGTGCCATCCTGGACTGCAGCTACAGTTATAATCAAATTTTTGTTTAAGGAGGGATAGAATGACAGTCGATTATAGAGATCCAACGCATATCATGCCCACGGATAGTCCTGTTGACCAATCCAAGGTGTCTGAGGCAAATAAAACGTTGGCCAAGTGGTTGCGCCAGAAAATGTATGGCGTTGACGTGAGAGAATCGTTGGCCAGGCTTGCAGAACAGACGTCTGCTGACGTGTATGATGACAGGCAGACGGTTCTTGATTACAAAAATCATGCAAACAACGAGGAGCAAGCGTTGCGCAATTTGGCCAACAAGCTCTCCCAGGAATTCAATAGCATTCTGAATTCCAAAACCGACAATGCCGAAGTCATTAACGCGCGTATCGATGTATCCGGTGCAGTCTATGAGACACTTAAATCGAGACTGGATGCAATGCAGCTCAATCTCAACACGTTTTACCAAGCAGGACAGGTAGATCCGCAACTGCATATCTTGTGCGTCAAAGACATTGCCACTGATAGCGATAATGTCAGGTCCTCGCCCATGGTGCAGATTACAGGAGGGACCAGTCCTGATGGTGATTTGACGGTGACGTCATCTACACGGCTAAAAATTGACAAAGTAAAGGATGTGTAAATCGTGGCTAAAATCAAAAAAATGATGGAGTTGGAAGAAAACGGCGATGAGCAGCAGTTCTTCCCGCAAACACACGCTGATGCCGTACTGGATTTGCACGAGTATTTAAAAAAATACGTGATACCAGGAGCGGTCAACGGCAAGGACGGCAGAGACGGCACGAACGGGTTAAGCGCATATGACATCGCTGTTATCCAGGGGTTCCAAGGGACGGCAACCGATTGGATCCGCTCCTTGAAAGGCGATAAGGGCGATAAAGGAGACAAAGGCGAAGTCGGAGCAACAGGACCTCGTGGCTTAACGGGTGAAACCGGTCCCCAGGGGGTTCAGGGTCCCAAAGGTGATACTGGTGCAACAGGTGCTGTCGGACCAATAGGATTAACTGGCGGCACCGGCGCGCAAGGCCCTCAGGGATTGCCGGGAGCAACCGGACCGCAGGGTATTCAGGGCGTGCAGGGACTCGAAGGTGCTACTGGTCCTAAAGGAGATAAGGGGGATACCGGTGCACAAGGGCCACAAGGCGTTAAGGGCGACACAGGAGCAACAGGTACTGCCGGTGTACGTGGGCCTCAAGGTATACAAGGGCTCCAAGGGCCCAAGGGGGAACGAGGAGATTCCGGTGTCACTGTGCCGGCAAACGGGTTCTTTACGCTGACCGTTGATGCCAACGGGGATTTGTGGGCAGTTTCGAGCGGAAGTGATGCTCCTGAATTCTCGCTCGATTCGGACGGTAATCTGTACTATGTTACAAATGAATGAGGTGAGTAAATGACAAAGACGTTAATCGGCAACATCAAAGGGCCTAAGGGAGCTACTGGTTCACAAGGTCCTCAAGGTGTCAAAGGCGATACGGGAGCTACAGGAGCTACTGGTCCGAGGGGACCACAGGGTATACAGGGTCCGGCTGGGCCGACCCCTACAATCGGAAGCAACGGTAACTGGTTCATCAACGGCACTGACACCAAGAGCCCAAGCCGCGGTGCACAAGGTCCTCAGGGCGTACAGGGCGTGCAGGGTCCGAGAGGCGCAACTGGATCACAGGGGCCGACTGGAGCAACCGGTCCGGCCGGTCCGACACCGACAATCGGATCAAACGGAAATTGGTTCATCAACGGTGTCGATACTAATAAACCTAGTCGAGGAGTACAGGGGCCACAGGGCATTCAAGGACCTAAAGGAGCTACTGGGGCAACAGGTTCACAGGGACCCCAGGGGGTTCAGGGTCCCAAAGGTGCTACGGGAGCAACCGGTGCAACCGGAGCAACAGGTCCGACCGGCCCGCGCGGCCCTCAAGGACCAGCCGGACAAAACGCAACGACAACGGCAAACGCTACGCAGAAAACCAACGGTCTGATGTCGTACACCGACAAAACCAAGTTGGACACTCTGCAAATAGTCAAAATTACTAAGATAAAGGATGTGTAAACTATGACGTATATCGCACAACTATCAGATGGATCTAACACGCAGTTTTTCCCGAGGACGAGATGGGATGCGCTGCTTAACGTTCCATCGTTGGTACAACCTAGTGCGCTTAAAATTACCAGATGGGATAATTGTATAACTGCTCAGAATGGGTGTCGTTGGAACGATAAAACGTATGTTGAGAGAGCTGATTTCGTCAACTTTTCGATACTCGCAGTGTACTCTGGCTGGTTGGCGACCAACAATAAAATTAATGCATGGACAAACGTTGTTGCGGGAACTTTCCCAAAATCAATTATGAATGGATACACTAAACTGACACCGTTGGGCGTTTGTCGACACACTGATCCGGTAAAGTTCGATATATTTATAAATACTACTAATGGGGTGCAGTTCTATACCCGTCAAGATATGCCCGCCAATACTGGTTTTCCGGTAGAAACGGCGTATATTATTCACAACTAGGAGGTTACAGCGCATGTTAATTTACTATTTTGATGAAAAAAACATCTATACTCATACCGACCTCATCGATGATGGCGGTACAGTGCCACAGAACGCAACTACTGTGGCACCTGTTGATTCAAATGGTGTGGGTCTGTACGAGCCTGTCACGTGGCACGCAGATACAAAGACGTGGTCTGGAGCTACTAAAGAGGAATATGATGCGGCTCATCCGGCTGATACAGTAGTTGTGACGCCTACCGCTGACCAGCAGGCACAGGCTCAGCAGATGGTTGCCATGGCCAACTTGACAAACCAGGTTGCCATGCTGCAGAAGACGGTTGCGACGCTGATGGTTCAGAATGCAGATTCGAAGGAGGAAATGAAGAATGTATAGTTATGATATCGTAAATGAATTTTACCGGATGGGGCTCTTTACCAAGGAGAACGTGCAACTCTTTGTGCGAGTTGGACTGTTCGCCAAAGAGGACTATGCCAAGATGTTCCCTGAGGACGCGCAGACAACGACTGTCTGAAGTATGACGGGAGGGCGGGACGGATTTAATACGGAGATGATGATTTTGGTACATGGATTATGGGGGTTAAGCTGGGGGGAAATTCTCAGTTTGGTGACGCTCATCGGCGGGTTAATCACACTTGGGTCCAAACTGTTCAAGAGTGGGATTGCCAATGTTCTGGCCCCGCTTAGGTCGTCACTCGATGAGCTTAATGTTAATCTGAAGAGATTGAATGGGAATTTCCACAGGCAGGAATCGGAAATCGAAAAAATCAATGAGAATCTCAGACATCATGAACTGCAGCTGCAGGAGCACGATTTGGAAATTAAGAATCTTAAGGAGGATACTAATCATGGGAGATAAAATCAGAAAGGCACTATACAACGCAGACGGAACGCTGAATCGGGGGACGGTAGTCGGACTAGTGTCGGCGCTGCTGCTTCTTGCTCAGCAGATTGCCGGGATTTTTGGACTGGATTTGACAGGACAGATGTCTGCGGTGCAAGACTGTGTAAATACAGTGCTGACAATCTTGACAGTTCTTGGCGTTGTATCTGTTCCAAAGGACGGTGCAACGCATGAAAAATAAGATTAAAATCATAATTGCTGGCCTTGCTTGCGCAGGGCTTTTTTTAGTGCCAATAAGTGTGAACGCTGCTAGATATTATGGGGTTGATAGTTCTAGGTATCAAGGTAACACTCTTAAAAAAGTAACGCCTGAAGATAGCTTTGCTATTTCTCAAATTGGAGGTTACTATAATGGAACATTTATTCCACAAACGACCTATCAATCACAAGTAGCAAGTGGGATTGCGATGGGGTTGCGGATGCACACATATATCTATATGGAAACGGGTTCTAACCAAGTTCAAACCAAACAAATGCTTGATTACTACTTGCCTAAAGTACAAACACCAAAAAAAAGTATTGTTGCGCTAGACTATGAAAGTGGTGCTAGTGCTGATAGGGAAGCTAACACAGATAACGTGTTGTATGGGTTACGTAGAGTAAAAGAAGCTGGTTATACTCCAGTGCTTTACTCATACAAGCCTTATATCTTATCTCACTTAAATCGTCAACGGATTACAGCTGAATTTCCTAACTGCCTATGGGTAGCAGCATATCGCGACTACTCTGTACTGACTAGACCCGATTATAACTACTTCCCATCCATGCCCGGAATTAACATGTGGCAATTCACTTCTACTGCGATTGCTGGTGGATATGATTACAATGTTGACTTGCTAGGTATTACTTTGAATGGGTATAAGAATGGCAATGTGGAACATCCTAAGAGTGAAACAAAAGCAATTGAGCAAGGCCAAAAATCTGATAATACTCCTAAGAGCGCTATTCAAGTAGGCAATACTGTTCGTGTTAAGTTTGGTGTAAAATATTGGGCCAATGGTGTTGGTATGCCAAGCTGGGTACAAAGTAATACTTACAAGGTGCAACAGGTATCGGGTAACCGAGTACTACTGGCCGGCATCATGAGTTGGATCAACAGGGCTGACGTCGAGATACTGCAGACGTCGGCGCAAGCCAAGCAGACTTCCGGTAGCGCCTACACGGTGCGGTCCGGCGACAGTTGGTGGTCAATCGCAACCCGTCACGGTATGTCCATGTATACACTAGCGGCGCGCAACGGGCGAACCATCTACAGTATGCTGCATCCTGGAGACAGACTGACCATCAGCGGACAGACGTCACGCACGTATACAGTGAGCCGTGGTGACACACTGAGCGGTATCTCTGCTAGACTGGGAGTGTCGGTAAGTGCATTAGCCGCACGCAATAACATCAGCAACCCTAACCGTATCTATGTAGGTCAGTGCTTGGCATACTGACAACTTCCGTGGTATACTATAGCTACAATCGCATATAGCTTCGTAATCCCCCGTGCCGAACGGGGGATATTTTTTATATAAAAAAGTAGGAATTTTTGAAGATAAAGGTTGATTTTGTATAGGTTAAGAGGTATAATAAATAATGTAGGAAGGAGGAAAGATATGGCGAAGGCAATTACAATAGCCCTAGTAATCAGCTACTTGCTCGACCGACAAGTTAAACGACGCATCGAAAGAGCAAAAGCGAGAAAACTAGAGCTAGAAAATCAAAGAATTGAACAAGAACTCAACAAGTAATTGTTCAACCAAACTGAGGGAGCCGATTCCCTTAGTTTGGTGCACCTTCATCATAACATATATTATGGATAAAAGCTGGGTTTTTATAGTTGTGATTTCAGTAATAGCGATAGGTATTTCTTTTTTTAAAGACTATCAAGTTAGGAAAAGATATAATGATGCTGAAAGAGAGAACCGACGTCTTGATGAGGAGTTGAAAAAGCGATGACATCAGAAGCACAAAAACGTGCGAACGAAAAATGGAAGGCTGCTAACAAGGAGAAGCAGAAGATATATCGATATCGTTCGCAAGCGAAGAAATTCATCAATGAGTTTGCCAGTCAGGATGACCTGTTGGAACTGCGTAAAATGATTGACGAGAGGTTTGAAGAGCTCAACGGAACGAAGTAGACAATACGGACAACAAAAAGGACAACAAAAAAAGGTATCACTGGTCAAGGTTGAGCAAGTGATACCTTTTTTTGCGCATATAAAGCGGCTTGAGCAAGTAAGAGTAGACTAAAATAGTTATACTAGTAATTGTTTTTGCCTACAAGTAGGGAAGTTTAATCAGGCAATAAGATGTGGTAAACTTAAAGGTAGGCAATCAGAAACGAAATGCAGAGCATCGCCTGGAATTTTTGGGCGATTCGGCAAATTTTAAAACGAAATTGGTGAAAAAAATGTCTAATTTGCAAACATATGCTGTCGTCGATCTCGAGATGACGGGCACCAATCCGAACGGCAGTGAGCGCTTGATACAGTTTTCCTGCGTTTTTACGGAAGGAAACAAAATCGTCAATACGTTCTCGACCTTAATCAATCCGCTGAGAAAAATTCCGGAAGACGTACAGAATTTAACAAACATCACGGATAAGGACGTTGAAAACGCTCCGACGTTTGATGAAGTCGCTGGGACGATTTATGCGCTTTTAAGCGACACGGTTTTTGTTGCGCACAATATTGAACTTGACTACCGTTTTTTGAACAGCGAATTTGAACGCATCGGATTTCCGAAACTTGACCTTGAAGGGATCGACACCGTCCAGCTTGCGCAAATCGCGTTCCCGACGCTTGCTTCATACCGTTTGGGAGATCTTGCACATTTTTTGGGATTCAAGCACAAGCATCCTCATCATGCGGACAGCGATGCTTTCGTAACGGCCGAACTTTTCATCCTGTTGCAAAAGAAACTTGCTTCAATGCCGGAAGCCTTGCTGAAAAGTCTGCTCAAGCTCTCTGATGCGCTCCTTTATGAAACGAAGCAGTGCATTTTGCAGGCATATGAAAATAAGCGAAAACAATATGAAATGTTGGACAAAGAGCACATCGAAGTTGATGGAATCGTGCTCAGACGACCTCGTTTTGAGGTCAAAAAGGGCTTTAACGATAAATTTCCGAAAACTGAGGCTGAGCAGTCCCGGCTTTTTTCGGGAGTTATCGACTGGAGAAAAGAACAGGCAAAAATGATGAACGATATCTACGAGCACTTCAACGATGATGAAAAGATGCTTTTGGTTCAGGCTCCGACGGGCATGGGCAAGACGCTCGGGTATCTCGTGCCGGGCGCATATCAGGCTCAGGAAGGAGCTTCAACCGTGGTTTCAACGTCGACGACGGCTTTGCTGGATCAGATCGTCAAGGAATCCGTGCCGCTGCTTAAAAGGATCGTTCCGTTCGATTTCACGTATGAAGTCATGAAAGGCAGCGGACATTATATCGATCTTGAAAAATTCAGTCATACGCTCAAGATTCCGATGAACAATCAGACGCGTTTGCTTCAGATGCGCATTTTGTCCTGGCTTTGGCAAACGACGACCGGTGATATGGATGAACTTCGTCTGACGACCTATCGAGCTCAGTTGTTTAAAATGATTAAACATGCGGGAGTCGGGTCATTGTCCGATAAAAGCGCATTTTACGGGCTTGATTTTGTGAGGCTGAGGGACGTCAGAGTCAAATTTGCGGATTTCGTCTTTACCAATCATTCTTATCTGGTGCGCCATGCCGAAGAAATCGGCAAGAAAAAGGCCAATCTGATTTTGGATGAGGCCCAAAACATTCCGAGCGTTGCAATGGAACAGGGCGGTTCTGTTTTTGATTTTGACTTGGTCAAGATTTATTCAGATACGCTGCTTGTTTCGATGGAGTCGCGCATTTCATTTTCGTTTGAAGGACTGATCAGGCAGCATTTTCTGACGAAAAACGAATATCGAACGATTTTGCGCAATATTCAGATAATCGACCATTCCGTGCCGTTCATCAGAGAGAAGTTTTGGGAACGATACGTCAGAACAAAGGGCGGATCAAAAAAAGAATTCGTTGAAACGCTGCTTTCTCCAAATAAAGTTTTGGGCCTTTTAAAAGAAAATTTTGCGATTTTTTTGAAGACGACCAAGGCGTATACCGAACTTTTAGGGCAGATGACGGAAATGAAGCAGCGCTTTTTCAGAGCACTTGATGCCGGGACGCTTGATCACGAGGCCGTAAATCTTCTGACTGATTGGTTTATTGATTGCGAAAAGCTTGTCGAATCAATGGAAAAGTGGCATTTGCTGGAATTTTCCGAACTCGAAAAAATGGACGAAACAACGCTGGTTTGGATGAAACACTCGCCAAATAATCCTAAAACGCATTTGCGCCTGTGCTTTTCAAGACTTGAAGCCGGAAAATATCTTGAAGAAAGAGTTTACGGATATTTTAAGCATATCGTGATGTGCGGGGCGCTTTTATTCACGAAGAAGACCGAAGATTATACGAAAAATCAGCTTAGGCTGGATGACGACGTTTTGACAAAACGATACCAAAGCGAATTTGACTATGCTCATCAGGCAAGAGCCGTCTTTGCGACGGACTCGCCCGATCTTTCGTCAATGCTCAGCAAGGCTGAATATCATGCATATTTAACGGATGCGTTGGCAGACATTATTGAAAAAACCTCTTTGCAAACGTTGGTTCTGTTTAATTCTTTGGAGGATATCGAAGCGGTTTACAATGGACTTTCGATCCGCGGACTGAATAAAAAAAGAGAGATTTTGGCTCAGGGAGTGAACGGAACTCCCGAAAAATTGAAGAAACGGTTCGTTTTGACTTCTTCAAAAAGCATTTTGCTTGGAGCGGGAAGTTTCTGGGAAGGAATCGATCTTCCGGAAGAAAAGCTTGAACTGTTGGTAATTACGCGTCTGCCATTTCAGTCTCCTGATTCATTGATCAACAAGGTGCGTTATCGTAACGTTCAAGCCAAAGGACACAATCCTTTTTCGGCCGTTTCGCTTCCCGAAGCAGCTTTAAAGTTCAGGCAGGGGTTTGGAAGGCTGATCAGAACAAAAGACGACCACGGCATTTTGGCAGTGTTGGATTCGCGCATCGTCAATAAGCGTTATGCTCATGAGTTTACCGACACGTTGCCGAAAGATTTGCGAATTGATCGCGTCGAAATGAAGGATATTCCCGAAATTATTTGTGATACCGAAAAAGATTTTGGGTTTTAGGTGCCGCTGACGAGAAAAGACTGGTATAATAAAGCATGTGTTTTATTTTCAGTCGATTCTGCACGATGCATGAAGGGAGTTTTTAATTAAATGAAAAAAAAGCAGCATGGCAAGCTGTATCTTTTTATGGGAGTTTTGCTGGTAATAGTTGCTGTTTTAGGGATTTTCTTTAAATCAGTGCAGCCGGAAAATGAAGCCCACAAAGAAACGGTGCGCCTGGCGAAAAAATATGCGCATCTCAAAAAAGAGGATGCTTTTTATCGTTATAGCAGAGATAAGACTTTTTATACCGTTTTCGGAACGAATGCGGACAATCAAAAAATTTACGCCATTGTTTCGAAAAACGGCAAAAAAATCAACATCTACGGTCAAGAAGACGGCATCTCTGCTGAAACAGCCAAAAAAGCAGTCAGAAAACGGCAGGACGTCAAAAAGATTACGAATGTCGGAATGGGTATGAAGGGAAAAACTCCCGTTTGGGAAGTTACCTATCTGAACGCTTACGGCAATTTGTGCTATGACATCATTGCTTTCAAAAATGGTGATATTATCAAAACAATTCAAAACATTTGATGGAGGTTTTTTCAAATGAAGATATCGCAACGTGCGCAAAATATTACGCCTTCGGCCACATTGGCACTCTCTGCCAAGGCAAAACAGATGAAGGCTTCCGGAATCGACGTGATCAATTTATCAATCGGAGAGCCGGATTTTAATACCCCGCGCCACGTTAAAGATGCGGCTGTTGCAGCCATAAATGAAGGAAAGTCCGATTTTTACACTCCGGCAACAGGTATTTTGGAATTAAGGGAAGCAATCGCAAAGTTTATCAATGATGATTGCAACACTGCATTTTCCAAGGAGAACGTCGCCGTGGCAGCCGGCGGAAAGATGGCGCTTTTTGCAATCGCGCAAACCATCCTTGATCCGGGCGACGAAGTTTTGATTCCGTTGCCGTACTGGGTGAGCTATGGGGAACAGGTCAAGCTTGTCGGCGGAGTTCCGAAGTTTGTCAAAGCAAATAACGAAACCCACAAAGTTACGGTCAAAGAACTTGAAGAGATGCGGACTGAAAAGACCGTCGCAGTCATCGTTAATTCGCCTCAGAACCCATCAGGCTTGATTTATACGAAAGAAGAACTTGAAGCAATCGGCAATTGGGCAGTCGAACACGATATTTATCTGGTTGCTGATGACATGTACAGCAAGTTAGTCTATAATGGAAATAAGTTTGTCTCATTGATGGAGCTTTCGCCTTCAATCAGACAGAATACGATTCTTGTCAACGGTTTTTCAAAGGCATATGCAATGACCGGATGGAGAATTGGCTACGTTGTTGCTGAAGAAGAGATCATTAAGAAAATCGGAGCCGTTATCGGACACGAAACAAGCAATTTGGCAGCAGTAAGTCAATATGCGGCTTTGGCTGCAGTTACTGGCGATCAGGCATGTACTGAAGAAATGCGTCAAGCATACGAAAAACGTCTGAACGACATATATCCGCTTGTTTGCGAAATTCCTGGTTTTGAATTGAAGAACAAGCCTGAGGGGGCATTTTACATGTTTCCAAACGTCAAAAAGGCGGTTTCTCTTTGCGGATTCGAAACAACGGAAGAATTTGCGGACAAGCTGTTGGAAGAAGCACACGTTGCCGTCGTTCCGGGCTCTGCATTTGGCATGAGCGAACATGTGCGTTTGAGCTATGCGACAAGTCTTGAAGACTTGAAAAAGGCCATGAGCCGGATGAAAGAATTTGTAGAAAAACATATGTAGGAGGAATTTGGTTTGGAAACAATAAGTATTATCGATTCCAAAGATTACGTCGATCAAAAAGTAAAAATCGGAGTTTGGTTGACCAATAAGCGTTCAAGCGGCAAGATTGCCTTTTTGCAGCTTCGTGACGGAACGGCTTATTTTCAAGGAGTCGTTGTAAAGAGCAATGTTTCTGAAGAAACGTTTAAGCTTGCAAAGGAACTTAAGCAGGAAACGAGCATGTACGTGGTCGGAACGATTCATGAAGACACGCGCTCTCATTTCGGATATGAAATTGAGATCGAAGACATTGAAGTAGTAGGTGAAAGCGAGAACTATCCGATCACGCCAAAAGAGCACGGCACGGATTTCTTGATGGACCATCGCCATTTATGGCTTCGTTCCAAGCGTCAGTTTGCCGTGATGAAGATCAGAAACGAAGTAATTCGTGCAACGTACGAATTTTTCAACAAAGAAGGGTTCATCAAGCTTGACGCTCCGATTTTGACGGGCAGCGCACCTGAAGGAACGACGGAATTGTTCCATACTGAATATTTCGACAAGGACGCATATTTGTCTCAATCGGGTCAGTTGTACGAAGAAGCAGGGGCAATGGCATACGGAAAGGTCTTTTCGTTTGGACCGACGTTCCGTGCCGAAAAATCAAAGACTCGTCGTCATTTGATTGAATTTTGGATGATTGAACCGGAAATGGCTTTCATGCATCAAGAAGAAAGCTTGGAGATTCAGGAACGCTACATTGCATATCTTGTTCAAAACGTTCTTGATCATTGTGACTATGAACTTGGAATTCTTGGACGCGATCGTGACATTTTGAAACGTTATACGGAACTTCCTTATCCACGCATCTCCTATGACGAAGCAATTGACTTGCTTAAGGAAAGCGGCGAATTTCCTGACGTCAAGTGGGGCGAAGATTTTGGTTCTCCTGAAGAAACTTATCTTGCAGAACATTTCAGCAAGCCTGTTTTCGTCATGAATTATCCGAAAGCAATCAAGCCGTTTTACATGAAGCCGCACCCGACGCGCGATGATGTCGTAATTTGTGCCGACTTGCTTGCACCGGAAGGATACGGTGAAATCATCGGCGGGTCTGAACGTTCAACTGATCCTGAATATTTGGAAGAACAAATAGTTAAGGCTGGTCTTAATAAGGATGATTATGAATGGTACTTGGATTTGCGGCGTTACGGCAGCGTTCCTCACTCAGGATTCGGGCTTGGACTTGAACGCTGCATCACGTGGCTGACGGGCGAAGATCATATTCGTGAAGCAATTCCGTTCCCACGTTTGCTGAACCGTATTTATCCTTGATAAAAGTCTTAGGTCAGGATGTTTCCTGGCCTTTTTTACGTGAAAGTGGTGTTTTCAATGGATGACGCAACAGTGTTTATGTTAAAGAAAGGTCAAACTTCGATTTCAAATCTGCTGCTTGAAAATTATACGGATTTGGGCCTGAACGACGGTGAATTCTTATTGCTGCTGATGCTGATGAAATTCGACCAGCAAAAAGAAGACGTTGATTTGGAAGCCTTGTCTAAGATGATGGGCAAGACGGATGCCGAAATCGGGACGCTGCTCAACAATTTGATCGTCAAAAAGGTCGTTGATTTAAGAACGGTTATTGATGCTTCGGGCAGGCAGCGCGATTGTTACGATTTATCGTTTTTGTACGAAAAGCTTGTTCAGATCGTGAAGAATCAGTTGCGGACACGAAGTCAAAAACAAGAAACCGCAACGAAAGAACAAGTTTTTGACAGTTTTCAAAAAGAATTCGGACGACCGCTTTCAAGCATTGAGCTTGAAGAAATCAGACGATGGATGGAAGAAGACGGCTATTCACCGGAAATCATCCTGTTGGCATTGAAAGAAGCAGTTTTGAGTCAGGCATACAACTTCAAATATATTGACCGAATTCTTATTTCATGGGAAAAGCAAAACGTTCATTCGGCAATGGACGTTCAGCGAGTCAAGGATCAGCGCGAAGAGAAAAAAACGAATCGGAACAAGAAAAAAGGCAATGCCAATCGTCCAAAAATTCCATTAAGTCACTGGTCTGGAGTTGACAAAGATGCTTGAGAAAAAACAGGTTTCAAAAATTCTTGATACGATGAAGGAACGCTTTCCAAAAGCGGATACGACCCTTGAAAAGACCGATCCTTTTCACTTTTTGCTGTCGATTATTTTAAGCGCACAGGCAACCGATGTTTCCGTCAATAAGGCAACGCCTGCACTTTTTAAAGCATATGCGACGCCGGCTGATTTGGCTCGGGCAGATCCGAGCGAAGTTGAAAAATACATCAAAACGATTGGACTGTATCACAATAAGGCCAAGTATCTGGTCGGGTGCGCAAGAGATTTGGTCGAACGTTTCGATGGCAAAGTTCCAAAGACGCGCGAAGAGTTGATGGACTTGACCGGCGTCGGCAGAAAGACTGCCAACGTGGAACTTGCCGAATGTTTCGGAATCCCCGCATTTGCCGTTGACACCCATGTCAGTCGCGTTGCCAACAGGCTTGCTTTGGTCGAGCCGACAAAAAACGTTTTGGAAATTGAACGTCAGCTGATGGAACAAGTCGATGAGAGTCGCTGGATCGAGGCTCATCATTTGCTGATTGCATGGGGAAGGCATCAGTGTCTTGCGCGAAAACCGAAGTGCGAAACGTGTCCGTTGAGTTTTGAGTGCAAATATTTCAAAGAAATAAACGGCTGATAGCAACAAAAAAGCAGCATCCGAGTTTGGATGCTGCTTTTTGTTGCCGTCATTTTGTTATTAAGGATTCGTTACTGGGTTTTCCGTTTTAGAATTATCGGGGTTTCCTCCGGTTTGTTCGGTGCCTGTCTTCTCGGTTGATGACGTGCTGTTAGTCGGAGACGAATTGGTTGCCGAAGATGATGACGATGACGTGCTGACGTTGTCAGGAGAAGATTCACTGGAAGATGACGACGTTTCTTCTGAAGACGAAGATGATGATGATGAAAGAACGCTTGAAGTCGTTTCAAGAGAACTGATTGAAGAAGAATCATCGTCTTCATCCTTGACCGTCTGACTTGAAGAGCCTGCAAGATAAAGCTCACGGACACCGTTAACTTCTTTGACATAGACGTTGCTTGGACGCGACCAGTCAGTATTTGTCTTTCCTTGTGAGAGGTAAGTCATGGCAGCTTTGTAGAAAAGCGATGCCAATGATTGAGAATAGCGGTCAAGATAATTGCCGTTTTCGTATTGATGATCATATCCGACCCAAACGGAAACGGAATAATGCTTGGTGTAGCCGTTAAACCATGAATCCATGGAAGCACTCGAAGGAAACTTCGAAGCGATGTCAGACGGATAGGCGTTCGTCCCCGTCTTTCCGGCCTGATAAAGTCCGCTGATAGAAGCTCTCGTGCCGGTGCCTTCCGTGATTACCTGTTTCAGCATATCTGTAATCATATAGGCGGTCGAAGGCTGCATCGCTTGTTTGCCGGAGCTTGCAAATTTTTTCGATTCGCCGTCAGCCGTAATGATTGTATTGATATATTGCGGCTTATGGTAGATTCCCTCGTTGGCAAATGCAGCATAGGCGGCAGCATTTTGCAAGGTCGAAGAAGGCATTCCAATGCCGTTTTGGAATTCAAGAGCCTTTTTATATTTAAACCCGAGTTTTTCGATGAAAGCTTGAGACTTGGTGATGCCGACTGCTTCCAAAGCACGAATGGCCGGAATGTTTCGAGATTGAATCAAGGCATTGCGCATCGTCATCGTGCCTTTTTCTTCATGATCGAAGTCGTATAACTGGATGTTTGTCCCCGGATAAATGTACTTCGTATCTTTGATGGGTTTGTACGTTGCCCATGAAAGATACTCGATTGCGGGACCATAGTCCATCAAAGGCTTGGCCGTGGAGCCGTTTGTTCGATCGGTTTGAACGGCACGGTTCAAGCCGAAAGTAACGTTGCCGTTCTTACGACCGCCAATCATCGCAACGACGTTTCCGTTTTTGGGATCGATAACGGTCGATGCGACTTGCAGCTCGTCATCCGGATAACTCAGATATGAGTCGGTGTTTGCGATTTCGTAGAGTCGTTTTTGAACGTTCATGTTCAGGTTCGTATAAATCTGCAAGCTTCCTTTGTATGGATCGTACCCTTTATCTTTGACTTCCTCGACGACTTGTTTGATATAAGGATCGGCAATTTTTTCGTTTTCAGTAGTCCCTTGCTTCTGATGAGACTGAAGCAATCCGTTTTTGACATCTTCGTTTTTGGCTGAAGCCGCTTCTTGCGATGAAATCTTGTCATTTGTGACCATTGCGTTTAAGACTTCATCGCGTCTTGCTTTGGCATACGTCGGATTCGAATACGGATTGTATTGGGAAGGGGCATTCGGAATTCCGGCAATCAGAGCCGTCTGTGCAAGATCAAGCTGGTCGAGCGTTTTGCCGTAATAATACTTGGCGGCCGTCTGCATTCCGTAGCAGCCGTATCCCATGAAGACTTTGTTGACGTAATAGGTTAAAATCTGATCTTTGCTGTATGTCTTGTCAAGTTTCAAAGCGAGCCAGGCTTCCTGAGCCTTGCGCTTAAAAGTTTGGTCTGAGCGTTTGGTTGAAAAGAACGAAAGTTTGATCAACTGTTGGTCAAGCGTGCTTCCGCCTTGAAGACCGGCCGAAGATTCGCTGACGTTGGAGAGCGCGGCGGCCACGATTCGGAACGGGTCAACGCCCATATGTTTGTAAAAACGCCTGTCTTCAATAGAGGTAACGGCATCCTTCAGTTTTTGAGGGATGTCTTTGCCGTTGACATAGGAACGGTTTTCGGTTCCGAGCGACATGATCTTGTTTCCGTCGGAATCATAGATCATGGTTGAGCCTGCACTGGCGAGGCGCTGTTCTGACAACGTTGGTGAATCTTTTGCCCACATGAAGAACAACGTTGCCCCGGAACAGATGCAGACAAGTGCCGTCAATGCAAGTCCTAAGAGAATTTTTGAAAAAAGAGACATCTTTTTCTTAGGGCGTCTGACTGGACGTTTGCGCGGACCGTTATGATTTTTCGAACTGTGATGCTGTTCATGTTTTTTAGCGGTACGCGAATATTTTGGATCATTGTTTCCCATATATTCTCTCATATCCTCCTTGATACGTGTTAAAATTTATGATTTGAAATCAAGCAATCGACGCCTTCCAAGTAAGGAATGCGAGGTTCCAATCCGTAGTCGAGCTCAATGCCCTTGTCCTGGATGACTTTTTTGGGAATCGACTTTCGTCCGCTTTCCTGATTGTCCCAATACTCAAATATAATATCGGCAGGAAGCAAAAAAAGTTCAGAGCTTAAAACGAATCTGACGATCGTAAAACATATCCCGCCTTGTTTTTGACAGGCACGCATATGTTCAACCTGGTGCTTATGGAAGTTGCTTAGCGGAAAAGAAACTTTGTTTTTTGTTTCTTTCGCTTCGAAATCGATGTATTTTCCATGATAGACGCCATTGTAGTCAGTCGTCGATGCTTGTTTGAAATATGCTTCGCGGATAACCGCGGCGCTTCGTTTCGGATAAGAAACGTCAACGATTTGGATTGGAATCGGTTTTTTATGAATAACGGCGATTCCGTGTTCGAGGTAGTACTTGTTGCTTTCGTTGATCTCGTCTTCAAGCGACATGCCACGGTTTCCGTAAATGGTATTCTGGGCCCGCGTCTTCTTTAAAGCCGAATGACTTTTCTTAAAAGGCTGGCCGTTGGGATAATTAATTACCACAGAGTATCAACTCCCATCTGATTAATTATAACAAGTTGTGAGCAAATTAGCAAAGAAGGTAGTACAATCAGATAAGGGGGTGAAAAGATGAGACTTTGGATAACCGGTTATCGCAGTTACGAGCTTGGGATTTTTAATGATAACGATCCGAAAGTCGCCGTAATCAAGTACTGTTTGGAAAACAACCTGAATTCCTTATTGGAAAAAGGACTCGAGTGGGTCATCACGGGCGGACAGCTGGGAACTGAGCAGTGGGCATTGGAAGTTGCCGAAAAGATTGCAATGACTAATTTTGAGCTGAAAACGTCATTGATGTACCCGTTCTCTGAATTTGGCAGCAACTGGAAAGAAGATAAAAAAATCAAGCTCAAAGAATTGGAAGAAAATTGCGATTTTAGCGCAAAGGTCAGTTCAAGGCCTTACGAATCGCCGCAGCAGCTGAGGAATTATCAACGATTCATGCTTGAGCATACCGAAGGCTGTCTGCTTTTGTACGACAAAGAAAATGAAGGAAAATCGCGCTATGATTATGAAGCGATTTTGCGTCATCAGGAGAACAACGATTATTTTCTTCAAACGATCGACATGTTTGATTTGCAGGATGCGAGCGAACAATATCAAGAAATTCAAAGTTATGGTTTACATTCTGACGATAGCTTGCTATAATAAAATGTGTTGTGAGTTAAGTCCCTGTATAGTAAATGAGGTGCAGTTTCTATGGAAAATGTAAATCTTACGCCTAAGGACATCGTGAACAAAAACTTCAAGCCGAAGATGCGTGGCTATGACCCGACAGAGGTCGATGAATTTTTGGATGCCGTCATTCAAGATTATGAGGTTTTTACATCTGAGATTCAGAAACTTCAGGCTGACAATGAGAAGCTGCGCAGTCGCGTCGATGAGTTGACCAAGCAAGTCAGCGTCGGCGGGAATTCGCAAACTGCACGTCCTCAGACGAACATGACCAACATGGATGTGTTGAAACGTCTTTCCAATTTGGAACGTCATGTGTTTGGTGCACAGCTCAACGATAATGGCGATCAAGGCAATCGCTTCTAAAATATGTTAATATAGCAATACAGTTTTCGGGTAATCGCGGTCTATTTTATATAGGCTGAGGAAAGTCCAAGCTTGCACAGGCTGAGATGCCTGTAGTGATCGTGCTTGCTGAAAAAATAAGGCAAGGTACCTTTTATGGTAACGGCAGATGAACTGGCTAAGGTTTCGGCTAAGCTTAAGTAGTCTTGAAAAGTGCCACAGAGACGAACGGATGCGGAAACGCATCTGGTGGAACGAGGTAAACCCCGCGAGCAGGTAACCCAAACTTTGGTAGGGGCGCTTCATGACGGAAATGAACTAATCATGGGGGCGAGTCTTTGACTCGGAGATAGATGATTACCACCGATTTCGGATTCCTGAACCGAATGACGTACGGAACGTGGCTTATAGAGGACTGTATTCCAGGATTGACCAGGGTGTTATCCCTGGTCTTTTTTCGTAGAAAACAAATTTTTAAACAAATCTGTGAGGGATAACATGGAAAAATTCAATTTAATTGCAACTTGTGCAGCCGGAATTGAAGCAATTACTGCAAACGAACTGAAACATCTTGGATATGACGTCCAGACTGAAAACGGCAGAGTTCGTTTTTCGGGGACGATGAAAGATGTTTTTGAAACAAACTTATGGTTAAGAACGGCTGACAGAATCAAAATTGTTGTGGCGGAGTTTGAGGCGAGGACTTTCGACGAACTGTTCGAAAAAACCAAGGCGTTGCCGTGGGATGAGTTTCTTCCGCTTGACGCAGAGTTTCCGGTTTCAGGAAAATCTCAAAAATCAAAATTGCACAACGTTCCGAGCGTACAGTCCATCGTCAAAAAGGCGATTGTTGATAAAATGTGTACCGTTTATTTCAGACGGACGCAGCTTCCTGAAACGGGAGCGCTTTATCCGATCGAATGCGCAATCAACAAGGATAAGGTCATGCTTACGCTTGATACGACCGGAAGCAGCCTGTTCAAGCGCGGATATCGGACCGAAAAAGGCGGGGCACCGCTTAAGGAAAACATGGCTGCAGCGTTGGTTCTGATTTCTCACTGGTATCCCGAACAGACCTTCGTCGATCCTGTCTGTGGGTCCGGGACGATTCCGATCGAGGCAGCTTTGATCGGTCATAACATTGCGCCCGGATTGAATCGGCAATTTGCTTGCGGAAAATGGGAACTTGCCGAAGCGGGGCTTGAAGAAAAAATTCGCGAAGAAGCACGGTCGAAGGCTGACATGTCACGCGAACTCGACATTTGGGGCTATGACATTGACGGACGAATGGTCGAAATTGCCAGAAGGAATTCTGCTGCGGCCGGAGTTCGTTCAAGCATTAATTTAAAGCAGATGGCTCTGAAAGATTTTAAAACCGATAAGGAATATGGCATAATCGTTGCCAACCCTCCATACGGGGAACGCTTGAGCAGCAGAGACGAAGTGCACAAGCTTTATCATCAAATGGGCGAGGTCTATCGTCCGCTTGAAACGTGGGGCAAGTACATTTTGACGAGCGACCTTAAATTTGAAGAATGGTATGGTCAAAAAGCGACAAAGAAACGCAAGCTTTATAACGGGTCATTGAGAACAGATCTGTTTCAGTATTGGGGCAAGCGCAAACCGCGCGCCTAATGCAGGGCTTGCAGCGCGAGCTCATGAGCTCCGCGGTTTTCCTTATCCGAAATCCGGTTCGGAATCATCAAAGAAAACGGCCGAATCGTTTCTTCCAAACGGGCAAGCTGTTCCTGATAGGATTTGCTGTAATGCTTGCTCAAACTGTCAAAAACGATTTTGCTGTCGGTATAAAAAAAGATTGCTTCGTCTTCTTGAGCAATCTTTTTTATTTGCTCAAAACCTTTGGCTGCAGCGGCAAATTCGGCTGCGTGATTGTCTTTTTCGTTCAACGCAAACTTTTGCTGGAACTGCTGCCCGTTTTTGACGATAAGGATTCCTGCTGCGCTTTTTCCGTTTTTGAATGCGGCATCGGTATACAGTTTGATCATTTTGGACCTCTTCTTAACTTATTATTAAATATACTATAGCATACCGCCGTTGTTTTTTTGATATAATGTAACCGACAGTTATTTATTGAAAGGATGTTTTTTGTGGAAAAACGTTTTTATTATCAACCTGATTTGCCGACCTCGATTACGTGTTGGTCATACACCGGGATGGTTTTCTTGTTCAGCATGCTTTTGTGGCTTGAAATCACCGTCTTCCAAATCTACACTGCCATTGTTTTTGTGATTTTTTTGATTGCCGCGATTTTGCAGATCACGCGAAGAAAAATCGTGCTTGAGGATGACGGCGTGGCCATAAAGACTGTATTTTCCATGAATGCAAAAAGGATCTCATATGACGACATTTTAAATGTTGAAGTTGAAAAACATGGCCTTGCTTTCACGACCAAATATCAGAAATTATCGGTTCTGATGAAACGAAAACAGGCTGAAAAACTGTACGAAACGTTGGAAAACAATATAAAAGTTCGTGTTTAAGACGTTTTAAGCGCGAAAATAATTATAAAATGACTAAAAAAGAAGATTTTGCTGACAATTGCCGTCATATGAGCTATACTTAAATCATTCATGACAAGGAAGGAAGTTCAGCGTTGAAAGATATTGAAATTGCACAAAAATGCACGATGGAACCGATTGGCGAGGTTGCAAAACGTGCCGGTCTGACGGAAGACGAAATTGATCAATACGGCAAGTACAAGGCAAAAATTTCATTGCCGCTTAAAGATCACGAACCGACCAAACGCAAACTTGTTTTGGTGACGGCAATCAACCCGACTCCTGCCGGCGAAGGCAAGTCGACGGTCACGGTCGGATTGGCGGATGCGATGCAGCTCAGGAATAAGAAAACGATGATTGCCTTGCGCGAGCCGTCGCTTGGACCCGTGATGGGCATGAAGGGCGGTGCAACCGGCGGCGGATATTCTCAAGTCGTTCCGATGGAAGACATCAATCTTCATTTTACCGGCGACATGCATGCCTTGACGGCTGCCAACAACACTTTGGCTGCTTTGATCGATAATCATATTCATCAAGGCAATCAGCTTGGCATTGATCAGAGACGCGTTATTTGGAAACGCGTGGTCGACATCAATGATCGTGCCCTGCGCCACGTCGTCGTCGGTCTTGGCGGTCCGACTTCAGGGGTTCCGAGAGAAGATGGTTTCGACATTACGGTGGCATCCGAACTGATGGCCATCATCTGTCTTGCAAAAGACATTGCCGATCTTAAAAAGCGCATTGGACGCATCGTCATCGGATATACTTTTGACAGACAGCCGGTTACGGTTGACCAGCTTGGAGTGACCGGTGCGATTGCCGTTCTTTTGAAGGACGCAATCAAGCCGAACCTCGTTCAGACGTTGGCACATACGCCAGCTGTCATTCATGGCGGCCCGTTTGCCAATATCGCTCATGGATGCAACAGCGTATTTGCAACGAAGACCTGCCTTGATCTGGCAGATTATACGATTACCGAGGCCGGGTTCGGCGCCGACTTAGGGGCAGAAAAATTCTTGGACATCAAAGCACCGGTTTTGGGCAAGACGCCCGATGCCGTAGTAATCGTTGCGACGGTCCGTGCGCTTAAGATGAACGGCGGGGTTTCCAAAAAGGAACTGGATGCTGAAAACGTTGCAGCAGTCGAGCAAGGCTATGCAAATCTGAGAAAGCACGTGCAAAACATGCAGCGCTACGGCTTGCCGGTTCTCGTTGCGCTCAACCGTTTCGTTCAAGATACTGACGCTGAACTTCAAAAAATTCAAGAACTTTGCGAACAAGACGGAACCGAAGCTTTTGTTTGCGACGTTTGGGCCAAAGGCGGAAACGGGGCTTTGGAACTTGCGGACGCCGTTGTCGAAGCATGCGACAAGGAAACGAAATTCAAGCCTTTGTACGGTGCAGATGATGAAGTTGAAGTCAAGATTGAAAAAATCGTTAAGGAAATTTATGGTGGAGCCGGAGTCGAATTCGGACCAAAAGCGAAAAAACAGCTTGCGCAGTTCCGCAAATTAGGTTGGGACAAGCTTCCTGTCTGCATGGCCAAAACCCAATTCTCATTGTCGGATGATGCCAGCCTTCTTGGAGCACCGACAGGATTTACGATTCATGTTCGCGAGCTCGTGCCGAAGCTCGGAGCAGGATTTTTGGTTGCATTGACGGGCAATGTTTTAACGATGCCTGGCTTGCCTAAGGTTCCTGCCGCCATGGGGATGAATCTGACAGACGAAGGCGTAATTGAAGGCTTATATTGATAGGGCTTGACAAAAGTAAAAATTTCTATTGAAGAGGCTGAGGGAAAATTCTCGTTTTCCTCTTGAAATAAATGAAAAGCCGGACAAAGGCGGTCGATTTACGATTGAATTTGTCCGGCTTTTCTTTGATTTTTATATACAAAAAACTACCTTTTTAAAGAGCGACGCTGCTCAACGATTCAGCCAAGATCTCATTCAAATTTGCCGACAGACTTTTTTCGGCTATTTCTTATTTCCGTCATTGCAGGCGGTTGTCATTCATACGAAAAAATCCGGGTTTTTAATGGCTAGTCGGTGTTGTCTGACTCAAAAGCAGATTATTTTCGGTCTGTTTTGCTTCCAAATCCGCTTTAAGAAATTATATTATGTTACTTTAACTTAAACGCAAAAAAGCACTCAACAACCAGGGGGATTTAATTCCCCGTTTTTTTAGTGTATACTGTTTTAAGTGACATTCAACAGAAAGGTAAGAAAAAGATGCCTCTATATTTTGTAATAATAGCAGCAATCGTCATATTGGATCAGGCGGTCAAACATCTGATTGTCGGATCGATCAAACTTAATACCAACATCAGCGTAGTCGACGGAATTTTGTCGCTTGCTCACATCAGAAATTATGGTGCGGCTTGGAGCATGCTGCTTGGGCAGATTTGGTTTTTCGTAATCATTTCAATCGTTTCTTTGGCAGTGATGGCTTTCTTTTTTTGGAAGCTTCGTAACAGGCCTCTGTATTTAACGGGACTATCCTTAATGATTGGAGGGACAATTGGAAATTTTATCGATCGTTTGCGTTTAGGATACGTCGTCGACATGTTCCAGCTTGACTTTATCAATTTTCCGATTTTCAACGTCGCCGATTGCGCATTGACGATCGGCGTGGCAGTGATTTTGATTGCAATGCTGAGGGATGATGAATTATGAAGGAAAAAGTTGTTGAAATGCAAAACGGACGCTTGGACAAGGTCTGCAGCGAAATTTTTTCGGATTATTCGCGTTCGCAAATCAAGCAGCTGCTCGATGGTGGAAACATTACCGTTAACGGCAAAACCGAAAAGGCAAAGTACAAGGTTAAGTCAGGCGATGTGATCAGACTTGAAGAGCCTGAAACTAAGACGCTTGAATTAAGACCGGAAAATATTCCGTTAGATATCGTCTACGAAGATGACGACGTAATCGTCATCAACAAGCCGCAAGGGATGGTTGTTCATCCGGCTCCGGGACACGATGAGCATACGTTGGTCAACGCTTTGCTATATCATTGTCCGTTGTCGACGATCAACGGAACCTTTCGACCGGGAATCGTCCACCGAATCGACAAGGACACTTCAGGTTTGCTGATGGTTGCCAAAAACGACAAGGCGCATCGATCTCTTGCAAAACAGCTTAAGGATAAAACGAATATTCGCGAGTACGTTGCTTTGGTACACGGAAGAATCGCTGAAGACGAGGGAACGATAAATGCTCCAATCGGCCGGAGTTTAAAAGATCGAAAGAAACAGGCCGTTGTCAAAGACGGGCGAAATGCAGTGACGCACTTTGAGGTTTTGAAAAGATATCGCGATTATACGTTCGTAAAGTGCATTCTTGAAACTGGCAGGACCCATCAGATCAGGGTTCATATGAAATACATCGGTCATCCGCTTGTCGGCGATCCGCTATACGGTCCGAAAAAGACCATTAAGGGAAACGGTCAGTTCCTTCACGCGGGAAAGCTCGGTTTCGTTCATCCGACGACTGGAAAATTGTTGATATTTGAAGCTCCTTTGCCGAAAATTTTTCAAGAATGCCTGGAAAAACTTGACAAAACCAATCGTTTAGTGTAACTTGTATGTTAATGATAAGTCCTTTAAAATTAGTCCAGAGAGGCTAAGAAGGTGCGGATTGAGCAATGGAATCAGTGTGCCGTTACTGATGAAATTCGTTTACCACTTAGCCTTAAACAGTACGTTTTAGGCTGAGTGGTTTTTTTATCGGACTGAAATCTTAAGGAGGATCCTGACATGACAAAAGAGATCTGCGATGCAATGGCAATGAAGCGTGCCTTGACGCGCATGACATATGAAATTATTGAAAAGAACAAGGGAATTGAAGGAATCGTCCTTGTCGGCATCAAGACAAGAGGCGTTTATCTTGCGCAACGCATCGCTTCACGCTTGAAACAGCTTGAAGGTGCAGATATTCCTGTTGGCGCAATTGATATTTCCTTATATCGTGATGATGTCAGCCCTAAAGACGGACATCTCAAAGAACCTGTCGTTAACGACAGCGAACTTGGCCAAGACATTGCGGGCAAACATGTGATCTTGGTTGACGACGTTTTGTTTACGGGACGCACGATCAGAGCGGCTCTTGATGCATTGATGGATCAAGGACGTCCTAAAACGATTAACTTGGCAGTGCTCGTTGACCGCGGTCATCGCGAACTTCCTATTCGTGCAGATTTTGTCGGCAAGAACATTCCGACTTCGCTTGATGAAGAAATTGCAGTTTATGTTGAGGAAATCGACGGAAAAGACGGCATTGAATTGCGTGATACTCAGAATAGTTAAGCAGCAACCGTTTAACTGACTCCAGAGAGGGCAAAAAGGTTGAGACGCTTGGTGTATGCACAAGTGCGTATGTTTTGGCGAACCTTTGCAGATCTGGATCTGATTGCGGATTCAGGTCTTTTTTTAAATTAAATTAAAGATAAAGGACAGACAAGAATGAATATCGAAAAGAAAGCTGTTAAATTACCGCATTTTGTAACGATTGAAAATTTGAGCAACGATGATGTTTCAGCATTGATCGAAAGAGCTGAATATTTCAAGCACGGCGGAACTCCTGAGACGTTGACGAATCCGGTGTATTCGGTCAATATGTTTTTTGAAGATTCGACAAGAACGCATACGAGTTTTGAGATGGCCGAAAGAAAACTTGGCTTAACCGTTATTCCTTTTGATCCGGCACACAGTTCGGTCAAGAAGGGAGAAACGCTTTACGATACGCTTTTGACAATGGACGCGATCGGATTGGACTTAGCCGTTATTCGCCATAAGGAAAATGATTATTACAACGATTTGATTGAAACATCCGCTAATCAGACGCTTGATATCGGAATCGTAAACGCTGGTGACGGAAGCGGACAGCATCCTTCTCAATGTCTGCTCGATATGATGACCATTCATGACCATTTCGGAAGAATTGAAGGATTGAAAGTTGCGATTATCGGCGACTTGACAAATTCCCGCGTTGCAAGAAGCGATATGGAGCTTTTGACGCAGCTTGGCGCAGAAGTGTATTTTTCAGGTCCTGAATACTGGTATTCTGACGAATTCGGAAAATATGGCAAATATCTTCCGGTCGATGAATTAGTTGAAAAAATGGACGTGATGATGCTTCTTAGAGTTCAGCACGAACGTCATGACGGAGATTCAAACGAGGGTTCCTTTAATCCTGAAGAATATCATAAGAAATACGGCATTAACGAAGAACGCTATGCAAAAATGAAAGACGATGCAATTATCATGCATCCCGGTCCAATCAACCGTGGCGTCGAACTTGCATCAGAACTTGTCGAATCAGATAAGTCTCGTTTCAAAGTTCAGATGCAAAACGGCGTCTTTATGAGAATGGCAATGATTGAGGCAGTGATGCGCGGACGCAAGCTGGGAGGTTTGGAATAATGAAAATGCTTATTAAGAACGGTACGGTTTATCAAGCCGGCAAATTTACTGATGAGGATATTTTGATTGAAAACGGCAAGATCAAAGCTCTTGGTAAAGATTTGGCAGATTTGACGGATAACATCGATGAAACGGTTGATGCATCAGGACTTTTGGTTGCCCCGGGTTTGGTAGACGTTCACGTTCATTATCGCGAACCTGGTTTCACGTACAAGGAAACGATTAAAACGGGCAGCATGGCAGCTGCGCATGGCGGATATACGACTGTCTGCGCGATGCCAAACCTCGATCCCGTTCCGGATACGCCTGAAAAGCTTCAGCACATGCTGGATTTGAACAAAAAAGACGGTGCGGTTCATGTTTTGCAATACGCTTCAATCACAAAAGGATTGAAATCAGAAGAACGCGTTGATTATGAAGCTTTGAAAGAAACCGGCGCATTCGGCTTCAGCAATGACGGCTGCGGCGTTCAAACGGCGGGCACGATGTATCTTGCGATGAAAGCTGCCGCTGAAATCGACATGCCGATCGTTGCGCACGTTGAGGACAACTCATTGTTGTTCGGCGGGGTGATGAATGCCGGCAAACGTGCCGAAGAACTTGGCTTGCCCGGGATTTTGGGGATCAGTGAATCATCGCAGATCGCGCGCGACCTTTTGTTGGCAAAAGAAACCGGCGTTCATTATCACATCTGTCACGTTTCGACCGTCGAAAGCGTTGAGCTCGTTCGCCTGGCAAAACAGCATGGAATCAATGTGACTTGCGAAGTCGCACCGCACCACTTGCTCTTAAATGAAGAGGACATCCCCGGAAATGACGGCTACTACAAGATGAATCCTCCGCTTAGAACAAAAAATGATCAGCAGGCTTTGATTGACGGCCTTTTGGACGGAACAATCGACGTTATTGCTACGGATCATGCTCCGCACAGCGTTGATGAAAAAACAGGCGACATGCGTAATGCTTCATTTGGCATTACAGGGAGCGAAACAGCTTTCAGCATGCTGTATACGCGTTATGTCAGAACCGGCGTATTTACGTTGGAACAGCTGCTTAATTGGATGAGCATCAATCCGGCTGAAATTTTCAAGATTGAAAAAGCCGGCGAAATTCTGCCCGGCAAGCCAGCCGACCTGGCTTTGTTCGATCTTAATCATGAAACGACGATTAAAGAATCAGAATATTTATCCAAAGGAATCAATACTCCGTTTACGGGAGAAACCGTTCATGCCTCGACCGCAATGACCTTGGTTGACGGCAAAATTGCTTACAAGAGGGGGAATTAACCGATGAAACGTTATTTGGTCCTAGAAGACGGCACGGTCTATAAAGGCGAGGCATTTGGAGCCGATTGCCAAACGACAGGCGAAGTCGTATTTACGACCGGGATGACCGGTTATCAAGAAGCAGTGACGGATCAATCGTTTGCAAACCAGATTTTGGTTTTCACTAATCCGTTGATCGGAAACTACGGCGTCAACCTTGATGATTACGAATCGCTTCAGCCCAACTGTCGCGGCGTCGTTTGTCGCGAAGTCGCACGCGTTTCCGACAGCTGGCGCAAGCAGGATACGTTCGATAATTTCTTGAAACAGATGAATATCCCTGGAATAAAAGGAATCGATACGCGCGCATTGACCAAAAAGCTGCGTGTTCATGGGACAATGAAGGGCAGTTTGATTGATCCTGTTGATGATTTGAAGCATGCATTCGACCAGCTTCATGCTACCGTAATCAGCGATCAGGTCGTGGCACAGGTTTCGACCAAGCGTCCTTATCCAAACCCTGGCAGCAAGCGCAACATCGTTTTGGTAGATTTCGGCGCAAAGCACAGCATTTTGCGCGAACTTGCAAAGCGTGACTGCAATACGATCGTCGTTCCTTACAATACGACGGCAGAACAAATCTTGGCTCTCAAGCCGGATGGCGTGATGCTGTCTAACGGGCCTGGAGATCCGAAGAGCGTGCCTTCTGCAATCGAAATGGTCAAGGAAATCGAAAAGCACCTGCCTCTTTTCGGCATTTGTCTCGGACATCAGATTTTTGCTTTGGCAAACGGTGCCGACACCTACAAGATGAAATTCGGTCATCGCGGATTCAACCATCCGGTAAGAGAAATTGCGACCGGCCGCATCAATTTCACTTCGCAAAACCATGGTTATGCGGTCAAGCCTGAATCAGTCGATACGAATGAACTCATCATTACTCACCGTGAAATCAACGACAATACGGTCGAAGGCCTGCGTCACAAGCGCTACCCGGCATTTACCGTTCAGTTTCACCCGGATGCGGCTCCTGGTCCGCATGATGCAGACGATTTGTTTGACGATTTCATGCATATGATTGACCATAGAAAGGAAGGAAAGAGCAATGCCTAAGAGAACAGATATTCATAAAATCATGGTGATCGGATCCGGCCCGATCATCATCGGACAAGCTGCCGAATTTGATTATTCCGGAACGCAGGCTTGCATGGCATTGCGTGAAGAAGGCTATGAAGTCGTTTTGGTCAATTCCAACCCGGCAACGATCATGACGGATACGAAGATTGCGGACAAAGTCTACATTGAGCCTTTGACGACGGAATCCGTTTCACGGATTTTGCGTCAAGAATATCCTGATGCCCTGCTTCCGACTCTCGGAGGGCAAATCGGACTCAACTTGGCGATTGCGCTTGCCAAGACAGGCATCTTGGATGAACTGCATATTGAACTTTTAGGCACGAAGCTTGAAGCAATCGATCAGGCTGAAGATCGCGAAAAATTCAAAGAGTTGATGCAGGATTTAAACGAGCCGATTCCGGCCTCAAAAACCGTCAATACCGTTGAAGAGGCTTTGGAATTTGCCGATGAGATCGGCTATCCTGTAATCGTGCGCCCTGCATTTACCATGGGCGGAACAGGCGGCGGCATGTGCGACAACAAGCAGCAGCTGCAAGAAATTTGTGCAAACGGACTTGACCTTTCTCCCGCAACGCAATGTCTGATTGAAAAATCGATCAAAGGCTATAAAGAAGTCGAATATGAAGTCATGCGCGATTCAGCAAACAACGCAATGGTTGTCTGCTCAATGGAAAACTTCGATCCTGTCGGGATCCATACCGGAGATTCGATCGTGCTCGCACCAACGCAGACTCTGACCGATCGCGAATATCAAATGCTGCGTGATTGTGCGCTGAAACTGATTCGTGCTTTGAAGATCGAAGGCGGCTGCAACGTTCAATTGGCGCTCGATCCGAACAGTTATGAATACAACGTTATTGAAGTCAATCCACGCGTTTCGCGTTCCAGTGCGCTTGCTTCAAAGGCTACCGGATATCCGATTGCAAAGATGGCTGCCAAAATTGCCGTTGGGTTGACTTTGGATGAAATCATCAACCCGGTTACCGGAACGACATATGCGGAATTTGAACCGGCACTTGACTATGTGGTTGCCAAAATTCCGCGCTGGCCGTTTGACAAGTTTCCGCGTGCCGATCGTCGCTTAGGAACACAGATGAAGGCTACAGGCGAAGTCATGGCGATCGGTCGTAATGCCGAAGAGGCAATTCAAAAGGCCGTTCGTTCACTTGAAATCGATGAAAAGGATCTTATCAGCCAAGAAGCGCGTGATGCCAGTGACGATGAGGTTGAAGACAAGCTTTTCCACGTGCAGGATGATCGCATTTTCTACATTGCAGAAGCGTTCAGAAGAGGATTTACGTTGGAAGAAGTCAACGAACTGACAAAGATTAACGTTTATTTTCTTGACATCATCAAACACATCGTTGAACTTGAAGCGGAACTTGCGCACAACGTTGGAGACGTCGAAATCTTGAAAACGGCCAAATACTACGGGTACAGCGATCATACGATCGGCAAGCTGTGGGACATGGATGAAGACGAGGTCCGTTCATTGCGCCATGAAAATAAGATTTTGCCGGTTTATAAAATGGTTGACACTTGCGCTGCCGAATTCGAATCACACACTCCGTACTTCTACAGCTCATATGATGAAGAAAACGAAAGCATTAAATCAGACAAGCCTTCAGTCCTCGTCATCGGTTCTGGTCCGATTAGAATCGGACAGGGCGTCGAATTCGACTATGCGACGGTTCATAGCGTCAAGGCCATTCAAAAGGCCGGTTATGAAGCAATTGTCATGAATTCCAACCCTGAGACGGTTTCGACCGATTTCTCGATTTCAGACAAGCTTTATTTCGAACCTTTGACTTTGGAAGACGTTTTAAACGTCATCGAACTGGAACAGCCGCTCGGGGTTATCGTCCAATTCGGCGGACAAACCGCGATCAACCTTGCTGCCGGACTTGAAGCACATGGCGTCAAGGTTCTCGGAACAACGGTCGAAGACCTTGATCGGGCAGAAGATCGCGAATTATTTGATCAGGTCATCAATAATCTTGGTTTGAAACAACCGATCGGCAAAACGGCAACTACTCAAGAACAGGTTATGGAATGCGCTCATGAAATCGGATATCCGGTTCTCGTTCGCCCAAGCTACGTTCTTGGCGGGCGCGCAATGGAAATCGTCAACAATGATGCAGAACTTGAGGAATATCTTTCACATAATGCCAAAGCAGAAATTGACCATCCGATTTTGGTCGATGCATATCTTGAAGGGTATGAATGCGAAGTTGATGCAATTTGTGACGGAAAAGACGTTTTGCTGCCGGGAATCATGGAGCACATTGAACATGCCGGAGTTCACTCCGGTGACTCAATGGCTGTTTATCCGCCGCAAAGCTTCTCGCAAGACGTCAAGGATCAGATCGTTGAAGCAACGAAGAAGCTTGCCGTTGCTTTGAAGTGCATCGGCATCATGAATATTCAGTTCATTATTCACAAGGGTGAAGCATACGTCCTTGAAGTCAATCCGCGAGCAAGTCGCACGGTGCCGTTCTTAAGCAAGATTACCGGAATCGAAATGACGCAAGTGGCAACCCAGGTCATTTTGGGCAAGTCGCTTAAAGAGCTCGGATTCGAGTCCGGACTTTATCAAGAATCAAAACAGGTTCACGTCAAAGCACCTGTCTTTTCATTCAGCAAGCTGGCTGACGTTGACAGCTTCCTTGGGCCGGAAATGAAGTCTACGGGTGAAGTCATGGGCAGTGACTTTAATTTTGAAAAAGCTTTGTATAAGGCATTTGCCGGTGCCAATATGCTGCTTCCTGAATGCGGACGCGTCTTGTTCACGATTGAAGACAAGGACAAAAATGTTGTTCTTCCGCTTGCGGAAAGATTTGCAAAAATCGGGTATCGTATTTTTGCAACCAGGGGCACGGCCGAATTCTTGCGTCAAAACGGGTTGCATGCGACGAAAGTTTCTAAGATCGGTGAAGAAGATTCAAATGATCCGGCAATCATCAAACTTTTGATGAACAATGAAGTTGATCTCGTGATCAATACAATGAGTCACGATCAGGAGATGTCTTCTGACGGTTTCGTCATCCGTCAGACCGCAATCGAACACAACATTGCATTGCTGACGTCTTTGAATACCGCGGATGCTTTATTGCGCGCGCTTGAAAACCGTTCGTTTGCAACGGAGTCATTATAAAATCTTAGGAGGTAGTTTCATGTCTGATGAACGTCTAGCAGTCAAGCTCCCAGGACTTGACTTGAAGAACCCGGTTATGCCGGCCAGCGGTACTTTTGGCTTTGGCGAAAATCCGAAATATGATTTGAATGAATTGGGCGCAATTGTTGTCAAGACAACGACGGTTGAAGCCAGAACAGGGAATCCCAACCCTAAAATCGCCTTGATGGATAATGGGGTTTTGAATGCCGTCGGTTTGCAAAATCCAGGGCTTGAAGCGGTTATTGCTGAAAAACTGCCTTCATTGAAGCAATCGTATCCTTCTTTGCCAATTATCGGAAGCGTCGGCGGCTCTTCTGTGGAAGATTACATCGAAGTCGCATCCCGCTTGTCTCAAAGCGGCTACGTTGATGCTTTGGAACTCAACATTTCTTGCCCGAACGTCAAAAAAGGCGGCATGGCTTTCGGAACCGTTCCGGAAGTTGCCAAGAAGCTGACAGAAGAAGTCAAAAAAGCTTCCAGCGTGCCGGTATACGTCAAGCTTTCTCCGAACGTCACGGATGTTTGCGCAATTGCCAAAGCAGTTGAAGAAGGCGGGGCTGACGGATTGACGATGATCAATACTTTGCTCGGAATGCACATCGACCTCAAGACGAGAAAGTCCGTTTTGGGCAATCTGACAGGCGGATTTTCCGGTCACGGAGTTCTTCCCGTTGCGATTCGCATGATTTATCAAGTTGCCCATGTTTGCGATTTGCCGATTATTGGCGTTGGCGGAATCGAACGGCCTGAAGATATCATTGAAATGTATCTTGCGGGTGCTTCCGCCGTGCAGGTAGGATCGGCACATTTCGATGATCCGCTGATTTGCCCGCATTTGATTGAAAAGCTTCCCGATTTGATGGACGAGCTTCAGATTTCATCATTGGAAGAACTGCGAAAAGAAGTCAAGGAGGCATTTGCAAATGAAAATTGAGCGTCCGATCATAGCTCTGGATTTTCCTGACAGAGAGGCATGTCGAAATTTCTTAAAAAAATTTCCTGAAGAAGAAAAACTGTTCGTCAAAATCGGAATGGAACTTTACTATTCCGAAGGGCAGGACATGGTCAAAGAAATTATGGATCTGGGACACGATGTCTTCTTGGATCTGAAATGCCATGACATTCCGCATACGGTCGAATCAGCAATGCGCGTGCTTGGAAAACTCGGTGTTTCATTGACGACCTTGCACGCAAGTGGCGGCAGCGAAATGATGAAAGCTGCAAAAAACGGTTTGTTGGAAGGTGCTCAAAGCAATGGCAAAAAAGCCCCGAAACTTTTGGCGATTACGCAATTGACATCGACGAGTCCTGAAATGGCAAAAAAAGAACAGCGCATTGCCTGCAATTTGGCCGAAAGCGTCAAAAGCTACGCAGAACTGGCACAGCAAAGCGGAATGGACGGCGTTGTCTGTTCAGCTTGGGAAGCTCGGATGATTGCCGATGCAACCAATGACGATTTTTTGCGCGTCACGCCTGGAATTCGTTTAAAAGGCGGAGACATCGGCGACCAAAAACGCGTGATGACGCCTGACGAAGCTGAAATGAACGGCTCTTCGGCAATCGTTGTCGGACGAGCAATTACCCAGGCTCAAAATCCTGTTGAAGCGTATCGCTTAGTCTCAAACTTATGGAGGAATCAACAATGAAACAAACAGCAAAGGACCTGCTTAAGATAAATGCAGTGAAGCTCTCGCCAAAAGAACCTTTTACGTGGGCCAGCGGCATCAAAAGTCCGATTTATTGCGACAATCGTTTAACGATCAGCTATCCTGAAATCAGAACCAGGATTGCAAAAGGCATTGCCGAGATAATCAAGGAAAAGTTTCCGGAAACGGAAATGATCGCCGGAACGGCCACGGCGGGAATTCCTCATGCAGCATGGATTGCTCAGGAATTGAATCTTCCAATGGTGTACGTTCGTTCCAAGCCAAAGGATCATGGGCGCGGCAAACAGATTGAAGGCGTGCTTGAAAAAGGGCAAAAGACAATCGTCATTGATGATCTGCTCTCAACCGGAGGCAGCGTTTTAAAAGCTGTCAAAGCTGCGGAAAACGAAGGCGCAGACGTTATCGGCGTATGCGCAATCTTCTCCTACCAGCTTCCTAGCGTCAACGGCAATTTTGAAAAGGCCGGCGTTCCGTTTGCAACGTTGACGAACTATACGGAACTGCTTGAAGCAGCAGTTGAAGAATCATACATCACGAAAGAAGAACAGGAATTGCTTCACAAATGGCGTGAAGATCCTGAAAACTGGCTGGACTGATTAAATCAAGACCTCGCTCTGCTTTTGAATGAGCGAGGTTTTAGTTTATATTTTGGACTATGTGTTACAGTTTTATGAAAAAATAAAGCTTTTTAATGCAATTGATGATTTTATTGCTATAATTACATTGTCGTATAAATAATTTGCAATCTAAGGTTGCAAAGGAAGCAGGTGTTTTACATGAGTAGTCATCATCATCACCATCACAAGAAACACGTTTGGTGGAAGTGGCTGTTGGGAATCGTTTGTGTCTTCTTGCTCGTTGACGGAGTTGTTTTGGCGAAGTTTTATTTTTCTGCCAAAGATGCAGTCGATCGTTCTTTCAAGAAAGTAAACTATAAAAAGAAGCGGGAAAAATCAGTCGACATGTCTAGGAAACAACCGTTTTCCGTCCTTCTTCTGGGCAGCGATACCGGCGAATACGGACGTACATATCGCGGACGAACCGATACCATCATGGTAGCGGCCGTAACACCGAGTCAAACGACGCTCGTATCGATTCCGCGTGATACTTTGGTTCATATTGAAGGACATCCCGGCAACAACAAGATCAATGCCGCATATTCATATGACGGCATGACGGGGGCGTTGAACACGATCCAATCCTATCTCGACATTCCGGTCGATCATTACGTCGAATTGAACATGAAAGGATTGGAGCAGCTTTCAAATGCGATCGGACCCGTTCAGGTCGACAATGACCTTGAGTTTACGAATCTCGGCAAGCATTTCAGCAAGGGAACCGTAACGATTGATTCAAGCAATATTTTGGCATATACGCGAATGCGTTACGAAGATACTCGCGGAGATTACGGACGTCAGATGCGCCAGCGTTTGGTAGTTCAGGCCATGGTAGAAAAAATTGCTTCTCTTGGCAGCGTGCTAAAGTATCAAAAGATTCTCAACGCCATTTCATCAAACATGAAGACCGACTTGACGTTTGATGACGTTAAAGAAATTGCAACGGGGTATTCGGGAGCGAAGAACATCAAACAAGTTCAGCTGCAAGGCAAGGGCGATATGATTGACGGCGTTTCATATGAAGTCGTCAGTCAATCGGAATTGCAGAGCGTTCAAAAGACGCTGAAAGATGCATTGAACGTCAAATAAGAAGAAGCCTGGATTTTATCCGGGCTTTTTGTTTGGTCAAAAATTGGAAGATTATTCATGTTCATGGAATTGTTAATTAACAATTGAGTAAATTTGATGTATTATAATTTATATATTGATAAGTTTTTAGGGATGTCAAATAAATTAATTATTAACAAACCTGAAAGGAAAATGTTATGAAAACAAAACAAGATACGATTTTTTCCTCCAAGACGCTCAGTTATTTCTTGCAGCTTGCCGAAACGATGAGCTATACGCAAGCAGCGCAGATTCTGGGGATTACGCAACCGGCTTTGACCCAACAGATCAAAAAGCTTGAACGGACGGTCGGTGCGCCGTTGTTTTATTCAGTCGGGAAAAAATTGCACCTATCTGATGCGGGTTACACGATGCTTGATGCCACGCATCAGATATACGAAACCTTAAACAAGGCTGCCGATGAGATCCAGCAAACGACAAGCGCGACTCAGGGTTCAATCAGCATCGGGATCTTGGCTTCCATCGAAAGCAGCGTTTTTGCAAGTTTCATTACGGATTATTATAAGCATAATCATGGGATTAAGTTGACGCTGCATTCATTGACGCGCAAAGAGATTTGGGAGCGACTCGAAAACAATACCATTGATCTTGCTGTTACATATCTTCCAGATGAAAGCATTAAGAATTGGAAGCCGTACGAATCAAAGAAAATCGTTACGGAGGATTTGTTGTTTATTCACAACAACGAGGAATTAAGCAAGCGTAAGCGAATCCGATTGAAGGATACGCTGACGAACGATTGGGTGACTTATCCTCCGCAGTATTACGTCAACGACGTGATTCGCGAAGCCTACAAAAATGCTCTGATCGATAAGCCGACAAGCGTTGCTCACTTTGCGACGCCTGCCCAGCTGTTTTCTTTTGCAAATAAGACTGACGTCTATACGGCTTTGCCGACGTCGTTTGTCGAGGCTCATAACAACGGACGGCTGATGACGGCCTTGTTTGAGCCTGAAATCAAGTTCGATTTGTCCTTTGTTTTCAGAAAAGGCAAAAATCAAATTCCGAGAATTGCTAATTTTTTAAATGCATTTGACGCATATCTGAGCGAAGCCGACTATATTGAACACCTTAAGAAAATCAATACTGAAAACTAACTCATAATTGTATTTTTATATTATGGGGGTTATAATTAATGTATATTATTCAAAAGGAGAATCAGCCTAATGAAAGAACTCGTTTTTGGCCACAAAAACCCTGATACGGACGCAATTTGCGCCGCAAAAGCATATTCATATCTTCAAAATCAGCGCGGCTTTGAAACTGAAGCCGTTGCCTTGGGCGAACCTAACGAAGAGACAAAATTTGTTTTGGATTACTTCAAAGAACCAGCACCTCGCGTAATTGAAAAAGCTTCCGATGAAGTCGAAGCAGTCATGCTCGTCGATCACAACGAACCGCAGCAAAGCGTCGATGATATTAAAGATCTTACGGTGACTCACGTTGTTGATCATCACAGGATCGCAAACTTTGATACGGCGGCACCTTTGTATTATCATGCAGAACCGCTCGGATGCTGCAGCACGATAGTTTATAAGGAATATAAGGCTTCAGGCGTTGAAGTTCCTGAAAAGATCGCCGGATTGATGCTTTCGTCAATCATTTCCGATACGCTTTTGTTCAAGTCTCCGACGACAACGGATGAAGATAAGCAAGCTGTTGAAGAACTTGCTCAAATCGCCGGCGTTGATTACGAAAAGTATGGTTTGGAAATGCTCAAAGCAGGCACGAACCTTGCTTCAAAGACTGAAGAAGAACTCATCACGGCTGACGCAAAGTCCTTTGAAATGGGTGGAAAGACTGTTCGCGTCGATCAGGTGAATACGGTCGATCTTGATGAAGTGTTTGCACGCGAAAGTGCTTTAAGAGCCGCAATCGAGAAGCAAAACCAAGAAGAAGGCTATGATCTCTTTTTGCTGATGGTTACGAACATCCTTGATTCCGATACGCGCCTGCTCGTTGTCGGTGAACCGCAAGACGTTGTCGAAAAGGCCTTTGGCAAAAAGCTTGTCGATAACAAAGTCGATCTTCCGGGCGTTGTTTCTCGCAAGAAACAAATCGTTCCGCAAATGCAGGAAGCATTCGAAAACTGATTATTTTAACGTTGAAGTCCTCGCTTTTGAAGAAAAACGGGGACTTTTTGCTTTGTATTTTGCTTACAATTGCTTAAACGATTTTACTAAACAACTATTTTTCGGATTTTTGTCGGTTAAAATATCGTTAAATACGCATTATTTTCTAAAAAGTAATTAAAGTTGCTTTAAATTACTGATTCAAGCCTGTATAATTAAGTAGAGAATATTTTTAAGTCGAGGTGTGAATCATGAGTCAGGAAAAAAGAATCGAACTCATTAAACAGCTTCTCGAAGAACGTCAGGAACTTTCTACCAAAGACATTATGGAGGAATTCGGCGTTTCGCAGGATACTGCGCGTCGGGACATAGTGCTTTTAACGAAGCGAGGTGAGGTCAAGCGAACTCATGGTGGCATTTTGCCGCTGGATTTTGGCAAGAGCGTACCCAATTTTCAAAGTCGATTGTCACAATTTACTAAACAAAAAACGCAAATTGCAAATGAAGCAGCCAAATATTTCAAGCCGCACAACGTCTACTTTGTCGATGCGTCAACCATTCTTTTAAAAACTTGTCAGACGATTAATATGCCTTTAACGGTCATTACTCATTCGCTTGACAATTGCATCGCGTTGTCTGAGCACAACAAAGTAACGGTCAAAGTCTTAAGCGGAACTCTGAATCATGAAAATCGTTACTTTTATTCGAACTTGGCCGTGGAAGAGCTAGCCGATATCGTGTTTGATACGGCCTTCATTGCAGCATCCGGGATTGATGAGACCGGTGCATATCTGCTCGATCAAGGCGATGCTCAGATTGTCGGAACGGCAGTCAAGCGTGCCAGAAAGGTAATTTTGGTTGCTGAGCACCAAAAATTCATCAACAAGTCTTATTATCGAATTTGTCCGTTGGATAAAATTTCGATGTTTATCACGGACAAGCAGCCGACAAAAGAGCAGCTTGCGATGTTTTCGCCTTATACGGAGATTAAAGTTGCAAAATAAGTCACTCATGATGAATATAATTTACATTCAGTGGATATTTCTTTTTTTAGATTAAAATGATATAATTAATCTAAAATTTATCGTATTATAATGATGGATGCTATGAGGAGAGTCGCTATGGAAAATAAATTCAACCACAAAATCGAAAAAATTGCCGTTTCTTCAATTCGTCAATTTGACTCTGAAGCAAGCGCAATTCCTGGAATTATCAAATTGACGCTGGGGGAACCCGACTTCAATACGCCGGAGCATATCAAAGAAGCTGCTAAAAAGGCGATCGATGACAATCTTTCGCATTATACGCCAAATGCGGGGATTCCCGAACTGCGCGAAGCAACGGCAGCATATTTTAATGAAAAATACAATCTTCACTACAAGCCAAGTCAAGTGATTACGACGATCGGCGCAACGGAAGGGATCGCCACGGCCTTGCAGACAATTATGAATCCGGGCGATACGCTCATTATGCCGACGCCCGTCTTTCCGATTTATGCTCCTATCAGCGAAATTAACGATGGCAACGTCGTAACGGTCGACACGAGTGCCGACGGATTCGTTTTGACGCCGGAACGTCTGCGTCAAGTATTTGACGAAAACGAAGACAAGCATTTCAAGGTACTGGTGCTTGTTTTCCCAAGCAATCCTACAGGCGTCACGTATTCAAGGGAGCAGCTGCAGGCTATTGCCGATGTCTGTGTCGAAAAGGACATCTGGGTTCTTTGCGATGAGATTTATGCAGAACTGACCTATTCCGGCACGCATACTTCAATGGCAGAAATCATCCCTGAAAGAACGCTTCTTTTAAGCGGACTTTCCAAGTCACATGCAATGACCGGCTGGAGAATCGGTTATCTCTTCGGACCGCAGGATTTTGTCGATCAGGCAGTCAAATCTCATCAGTACATGGTTACCGCACCGGTGACGAATGCTCAATATGCTGCTTTGGAAGCCATGAAGAACGGCAAGCATGACAGCGATGTGATGAAAGCCGAATACCTTAGACGTCGCGATTTTGTCAAAAAAGAACTGGAAGAAGCAGGTTTTGAGATGGCAAGTCCTGACGGCGCATTCTATTTGTTTGCCAAAATTCCTGCAAAGTGCGGCACTGATTCATGGAAATTTGTCAGAGATCTCGCCAAGGGAGCTCGCGTTGCCTTGATTCCGGGAGCATCTTTTGGACCTGGCGGCGAAGGCTACGTTCGTTTGAGCTATGCTGCTTCGATGGAAAGCCTTCAAGAAGCAACCAAACGCATCAAAGAATACGTCAACAGTTTGTAAGATCACAGCAATATTGTCAGCCGGCGGTGCCGGTTGGCTTTTTTTGTTTGTGCTCCTTGTGACAATAGAATATAATTAATAAAGTGGTTTAAGAGGTGAATAAATGAAAAACGAAAAAAAACATCCTGTCGCTCTTTTGATAACGGGACTGCTGCTGGTTCTTTCGACAATGATGCTTTTGCTCAGTCTGACCGTCAAGCAAGTGATTTCGGAATCGGTCAAGGAAACTGAAATCGTTTCGGAAATGTCTGACAGGATGTATTCATTGATGTTTGAAAATACAGTGCTTAAAAACTCAGCGGGAAACAATGACTTGAAAGCATCCTTCCAAGCCGATGAACACGCAAACAATGCTGTTTCGATGATTGTTGCTCAGACTTTGACCAATCTTGAGGAAGGAAAATCTTATGCCTCCTGCGACGTTTCCGGAGAGCTTGATCAAGCGGTCAGCGATGTCATCAATCAGCTGAAGAAAAACGGGACCTTGAGCAATCAGGAAGCATCCATGGCTGAGCAAGGTTTAAAATCCCAAACTGATACGATTTCTGAAGAATTGAATCGTTATGCTCAAAACTTCTATGAAGGACTGACGGCTGAAAATACGCCGGTTGCCAAGATTCTTTCTTATTATCGAATCTTTGTCTCGATTGGCTTCAGAATCGTGATGATGCTTTTGATCTTGGTTTTGATGCTTCTGACAGCCAAGCTGACTCAAAAGAACGTCAACGCACTGTATTTGATCGGAGCAGAACAGATCGTCGCCGGATCAATCGTCAGCTTTGTAATTTCAAATGTCCTGTCTTCAATCGTGATGGAACTGTCAAACAGCTATTTGAAAACGTCCGTCTTGATTGAACGGGCTCCATTTGAAAAAGCCGGCTCGTATTCGATCGTTTTAGGCATTTTGCTGATCGCTTCGGCAATGTTTGCAGCATTTAAAAAAATTGCGACAAAGAGGCAAAAAAATAAACATTTTGACAATTAGGGGAGAAACGAATGAAAAAGAAGCATTTTATCGAAGCTATTGCTGCAATTGCGATTGTTTTTGTGCTTGGAGGATGCAGCATGCTTCAGTCAGCCATTAACGACATCAAAGGTTCGCTCGTCGGCAACGACTATACCATCTTCACTTATGATAATTATGGTTCAAAAGTGTTGGAAACCAGCGGACGCAAAATCAGCATTACCGGCAATCCCGTCAAGACGTCTGATTATGACAGCGACGGAGACGTCAAAGAACGCTATGAGCTTTCTTCGGTAATTACGATTACGGTTGACGGCAAGGAAATCGAATCATGCGGCGACACGTGCGTTTTCGTTCAAAAAGGCCTGAAGCCTGACGTCAATTTTACGAAAAAGTCGATTAAAGGCAGCGAAAGCGGTGCGCTTTCAAGCTATGCATCCGTTGCGCGTTTTTTGAACAAATATAAGAACATGTTTGGCAAATCCAGAATCGTCGTCATCAAGTCTCAGCTCGGACAGCCGATTGCCGCTTATTCCGGAGATGAGGTTTACTGGAAAATACCGAAAAATTTGCCCAAAATGACCAAGTTGATGATTGACGGCAAAGCGCTTTACATTCATCGTGCCAATTTTCAAATCATCGATAAGAATCTGCTTGAAAAATAATTTGCAAAAGGAAGTTTGACATGGATTCAGAAGAAACAAAACGCCCGATTGGAATTTTTGATTCCGGAATGGGAGGCCTGACGGTTTTGCGCGAATGCGTAAAAATCATGGGAAACGAAGACTACATTTTTTATGGTGACTCATTCAATGCTCCGTACGGTGTCAAAAGCACGGAGCAGGTGTATCGGCTGAGCAAAAAAATAGTTCAGCGTTTCTTGAAACAAAACGTCAAAGCAATCGTAATTGCCTGCAATACGGCAACGAGCGCTTCGGCCTCAAGGCTCAGAAAAGAGTATCCGGAACTGCCGATCATCGGACTTGAACCGGCATTAAAACCAGCTGTTTTGCATAAAAAGAACTCGACGGTTCTCGTCATGGCAACCCCGCTGACGTTAAAAGAAAAGAAATTTGAAAATCTGATGAATCGTTTTGAAGACCAGGCCAAAATCATCAAGCTTCCTGCGCCTGATTTGGTCGAGTTTGTCGAACGCGGCGAAATCGACACGCCGGAACTCAAAAAATATCTTCGCTCGATTTTGAATCCGTATCTCGGAAACATCGATGCGGTCGTTTTGGGGTGCACGCATTTCCCGTTTGCCAAAAGAGCAATCCAGCAAATCGTCGGAAACGACGTTTATGTCGTTGATGGCGGTGCCGGTGCGGCAAGGGAATTGAGACGTCTGCTTGAGGCCAAAAACGAGCGTCGGAAAGAGAATCGAATCGGGAAAATCGAATTTTTAAACAGCAATCCCGATCCGCAAGAAATTGAACTTTCAAAGAAACTTTTTGAATTGGATTAGAGGTTGAAAGTTATGAAATACGTCAGACAGGCAACTTTTGGTGATTTATCTGAAATCAGCGCAATTTTTGAAGATGCAAAAAAAGTTTTGTCAAACGACGGTTCTTCGCAATGGCAAAACGGTTCGCCGTCGATTGAAAATTTTAAAAAAGATATTGAAGACGGATGCTGCTATGTTTTGATCGTCGATGAAGAAGTCGCAGGGATGGCATCGTTGATTGAAGGACCTGACAAAAATTATCAGCGAATCGATTCCGGAGAATGGAAAAACAAGTCTGATGATTATATTGCGATTCATCGTGTGGCCATCTCGAGCAAGTATCAAGGGATGCATCTGAACGATACGCTTTTTGCCTGTTTGCTGACGGTCATCGAAACCAAAGGCTTCAAGCACGTCAGAATCGATACTCATCCTAAAAATCAGCGTTTGCAGCATATCGCTGATAAATTCGGGTTCGAATATCGCGGCATAATTTATATTGAAGATGAGACGGTTGAGCCTGAAAGAAAGGCATACGAATTGGAACTTGGTTAATTGATAAAAGAGGGATAAAATGAAGAAAAAATACGATACGCTGCTTTTTGACGTTGACGACACTCTGCTTGATTTCGGCGCGGCTGAAACGCAGGCATTGGGAAAATTGTTCAATGATCTTGGCATTGAGCTTGATGCTGAAATCGAGGCAAGCTATAAATCGTACAACCAGAGTCTTTGGAAAAAACTCGAAGTCGGCTCGATTACGCGCAAACAGTTGCTTGCTACGCGTTTCCCGACTTTTTTCAAGAAGTACTTCTCACTTGACGTTGATGCGGACGTACTGACTCCGAAGTATATGAACTACCTTTCCATGGGACATGAAGAGGTTTGCGGTGCAAGACAGCTGTTGACGTCATTGAAGAATTCCGAGCACAAGCTGTACGTCGTATCAAACGGCAACCTCGATGTTCAGAATCGACGCTTGAGAGACTCTGGATTCGGAGACTACTTCGAACAGATATTCATCTCAGAGAAGATGGGCGTCAAAAAACCGGATAAGGAATTTTTTGACGTCGTCGAACGAAGCATTGAAGGATTCGTTCCGGAAAGAGCAGTCGTCATTGGTGATTCTTTAACGTCGGACATCAAAGGGGCAAACAACGCCGGCCTTGACAGCGTTTGGTTCAACCCGAACGGAAGCAGAAACGAAACGGAAAATAAGCCAACGTATGAAGTCAAAAATTTGAACGAAATCAACAAGCTCGTTTAATTATTCCTATCCATCCCGTGACTTTAGCCATGGGATGGATAGGAATAATGTGTTACAATGATTATAGGCAGCGACATAGTAATTGCATTGTTGAGAACCAAGACAGGCAATTGCATCATGTACAAGTTGGCTATCTATGACTGTATCGTCCCTATGGCAACCTGGGGACATAAAAGACATTGGTAATTAGACGACCGCTGCTTGATTACGGCTTCGACTGGTCAGGCAAGTTGTTTGCATCTATGTAAATTGTGGTCTGAAATCCGTTAGGGTTCATAGCTCACAAGCCACTGGCTTTAGTCAGTGGTGGTTGACGAAATCAAGCCAAATCACGGCAACGGAAAAACGCATTGCAATAAAAAGCAATGCGTTTTTTGCATTCATTCTATGTTCAACTATCTTGGCAAGCGCTTTATTATGTGTTAAAATTTCGTTGGCATCAATATAAAAGGAGAGTACGAATCATGATTAAAGCACTTGCCGTAGATATGGACGGAACGTTTTTGAATTCAAAAAAAGACTATAATCGACCGCTTTTTAAGAAGCTCTACGATGAAATGAAAGATTGCGGCATCAAGTTCATTGTTGCAAGCGGCAATCAATACGTGCAGCTTAAACGCTCATTTCCTGAAATCTTCAATGAGATTTCATACGTTGCCGAAAACGGGAGCTGCGTCATGGAAGGCGAAAAAATTCTCTTTAAGAAGACCGTTTCTCGTGACGACGTGTTGTTCACTGCTTCCGTTTTAGACGAATATGACGATGTCAATTATGCAGCATGCGGATTTAAATCGACTTATTATTTGAATCGGGCCGATGATCATTTTGAAAAGATTATGGATTTTTATTGTCCGGTCAACCAGAGACTCGATACTTTTGAAGAGATGCCAGAAGACGACATCTTTAAAATGACGCTTGAATGTCCGGCCGAAAAAACGGCTGGATATCTTGAAATCATGCAGAACAGGCTTGCGGGAAAACTTGAGGCAACCTCCAGCGGACACGGTTCGATCGATCTGATCATCCCTGGATGCCATAAAGCATACGGCTTAAAGAAACTGCTCAATTACTATAAGATCGATGCAAAAGATCTGATGGCTTGCGGTGACGGCGGAAACGATATTGAAATGCTTGCGCTTGCAGGTCACAGCTATGCGATGGCAAACGGTTCGGACGAAGTCAAAAGAGTTGCCAGATATCAAGCCTCAACAAATGACGAAGACGGTGTTTTGCATGCTTTGGAAAAAGAACTGAACATAGAAGAATAATTTAACAGAAACGAGGTTTTTTTATGAATCAGCATCCTGATTACGTTTTGAACAAGATAAACGGGCCCAAGGATTTGAAGAAGCTTTCCTTTGAAGAATTAAGCAAGCTTCCAGACGAGATGCGCCAGCTGGTTCTGGAAAAAGATGCCGCAATCGGCGGTCACGTCGGACCGAATCTTGGAATCATGGAAGTGACGACGGCCTTTCACTATGTGTTTGATGCCCCAAAAGACAAGATTGTGTTTGACGTTTCACATCAATCATACGGACATAAGATGCTCACCGGAAGGAAAAACGCTTTTCTTGACCCGGACTGCTATAATGACGTTACTGGCTATACAAATCCTGATGAAAGCGAATATGATTGCTTTACCGTCGGACATACGTCAACTTCCGTCAGCTTGGCAACCGGACTTGCGCAAGGACGCGATCTGCTTTCAGGAAAAGAAAACATCGTTGCTATTATCGGTGACGGATCGCTCAGTGGCGGATTGGCGTTTGAAGGTTTCAACAATGCTTCCGTTTTAGACAGCAATCTGATTATCGTAATCAATGACAACCAGATGTCTATCGATGAAAACAAAGGCGGTTTTTATCGCACGCTAAAGGAACTTCGAGAGACGCATGGACAAAGTTCAAACAATATTTTTAAGGCAATGGGGTTTGAATATCGATATTTAGACGAAGGCAATGATTTAAAATCAGTAATCGAACTTTTCGAATCGGTCAAAGACGTCGATCATCCTGTCGTATTGCACGTCAATACGTTAAAGGGCAAGGGATACGAACCGGCCGAAAAGCACAAGATGGAATTTCACTGGCATACGCCTTGGAATCTTGCCACCGGAGAATCGGCAACTGTAGATGCGCCCAAAGAATATGCCGACGTTGTTTTGGACGTTCTCGAAGAAGAACTGGCTGACAACGTGCCGCTGATGGCAATTAATGCGGCCATCCCCGGCGTATTTGGGTTGAAGAGCTTTGAAGCAAAGCATCCTGCAAACTATCTGGACGTCGGCATTGCCGAGCAGCATTCTTTGACCGTTGCTGCCGGAATGGCCAAAGCAGGAGCACGCCCCGTCGTGTTCCAAAACAGCACTTTTTTGCAGCGAGCCTATGATCAGCTGTCGCATGACGTTGCTTTAAACGATTTGCCGGTGGTGATGCTTGTTTTTGGCGGAACGGCCAAAATGAATTCCAATACCCATTTAGGCATGTTTGACATTCCTTTTGTTTCAAGCGTCCCAAACGTTAAATATCTGACGCCTGCCAGTGAAGAAGAGCTGCGGGGGATGCTTAAGTTTGCCATTAAACAAACGGAACATCCGATTGCGATCAGAATTCCAACTGGAGCTCTGAAGCACGCTGAAGAACCGGATTTAAGCAGATTTAAATATCAGATCGTCAAGCAGGGGACCGATGTTGCAGTGCTTGCTTTGGGGCAATTTATCGATTTGGCAAAGCAAGCTTCAGAAAAGATGATTGAACTCGGAATCGATCCTACGATCATCAACCCGCTTTCAGTCACTGAATTTGACAGCGAAATGCTTGATGCGATTGCTGAAAAATACAGGGTTGTCATCACTTTGGAAGACGGAAGCCTCGACGGCGGATTCGGCCAAAAGATTGCGGCTTATTTCGGCGCAAAAAACATCAAAGTCATTGTCCTCGGAGCCCAAAAAGGTTTCCCAGACATGATTCCGACTGAAAAATTGCATGAAACGTACGGCCTTTTGCCTGAACAGATTGCGCATTCGGCACTGCAAGCTCTAAAAAATTAAATAATTTGTAAACCCCGGTGCTTTTAATAGTCATGGTTGATAAAACATGCTATGATTAAAAGGTATTCAAGCACAATGGGGGTGTAGTCTGATTTGCTAAAAAGAATGAGGATAAGGCACAAACTTGATAAAAGAGCAGAGCTTGGGGACGTCGTCAGAGATGGCGAAAAGACATACGTCGTAATCAACATCATAAAAGCTCACGTTTTTGTGGATGCCAACGGTGAAATTTCAGCAATTTATGATTGCTTATGTCAACGATATCGTTCGGAGAATCTGTCAGAGGAATTTGTGACGACGCAAACCGAGCTTCCATATGGGAGAGGGGAATGGGATGAAATTGCCGACGTCGGTAATATCATCTATGATACGGAAACCGGCATCTATGTTTCAATCGAACGGATTGCCGGGATAAGATTTGAAGGCGAGACGATGTACGTCACATACGAATTCTCCCCCGTTCCTGAGTGGAGCGATTATGAGATGGACGAAGCAGTTTTGAAATACAGACATCGGTTCATGCACCTTGTGCGTCATGACGAAAAAAGAACTCAGGAACAAAAGCCGTCATAAGAAATGAGAAGAGGTTGGGAAAAACTTTGTCTCAAATTGAAAAACCAGATTGTTATTTGCAATTGATTGCAAATATAATCCGGTTTTTTTCGCATACTGGACGATTGCCTTCCATTATGGAGATAACCCAAAATAGTTTGGCGGTAAACTTGACTGAGAGCTTGGCGCGCTGATTTGTCAGGCGCTGCATTTGGCAAAATTACTTCCGGCTACGGACACATTGATGAAAATGGGTCTTCTGTCTGTAAACGACCTGCTCGAAAAAAGGCGATTACGGACAAAATGGGCGAAAAATACCTTGAACGATACAAGAAACATTTCAAAAGTCCGGACATCAGAAAACATTGCCTGAAGCATGAAGAGCTGCTTGCTTGTTATCCGAAACTATGGTCGGAAGAAGTAGCAGGATGCTGCGGATTTTAATCGGTGCAAGAATTTTTGATCAGAAGTGCTTTTGACTTTGGTCAAAATCGTCTATACTGGAATTAAACACACTGATCAAGGAGGGCCATTTTTATGGCAAGTCAAGCATGTATCGAAAAATAGCATTAATCTCTGATATTCATGGAAACATGACCGCGTTTCAGGCAGTTTGTGACGATCTCAAAAAGCAAAAAATTAATGAAGTCTGGTTTTTAGGCGATATGTTCTCACCAGGACCAGGGGCGCTTGAGCAATGGAAACTCTTCAAATCGTTGGAGCCTTCCATTTGCGTTCGCGGAAACTGGGACGATCTGTTGGTCAACGGCTATAAAGGGAGGCTTTTGCTTGAAAAACCGAGTCGCGTTTTCTTTTCTCGGTTGGCCGAATTTATCGGGATGCAGCTTGGTTCGGCAATCATTGATGAAATCGAACATTGGCCTTTGCATCAGCTCATTGACGTCAATAATCTCAGGTTCAGCTGCGCCCATAATCTGCCGTTCCATAATTTTGGTCAAAAGCTTTATCCGACGTCTTCCCAGATAACGTTTGATGAAGTGCTTAAAGATACCCAAGCAGACGTTGCTCTTTATGCACACGTTCATCATCCGCTCATGCGTTATACGACTTCAGAACAACTTGTCATCAACCCGGGATCGGTCGGAGAACCTTTTTGTGACTGGCCTGGACTTCATGATGACCTGAGAGCTGAATACTGCATTTTAGAGTGCGACGAGCAGGGGATGCCGCAAGTTTCATTCAGAAAGGTTTCTTACGATCGTCAGCAAGAGATCAAGCGCGCTGAAAAAGCAGGACTTCCATACCTTGATTTGTACTCCGATCAGCTTTATTCAGGCATCGTTCATACTCACGATCATGATCTGTTGGAAAAAATCAACGAAGAACGAGGCTATTTGAAGGATGTTCTTAAATATATTGAAAAATTGAAGTGAAGTTTTGATATTTTCAAAAAAAATTAGGCCTTTTGGTGAATTTTTCAAAAAGGCCTTTTTTTAGTGTTATGATTTAGACATGAAGAGGGAAGGGAGATTAAAAATGACTGTCGAAAACACTCAAGCCGTTGATCAATCTGCATATCTGCAAGTTTTGAATCAGGCAAACGCAGGCACTCAAGCAACGCAGGCGCAGCAGTTTTCAAATACTCTGAAGAAGATTCAGGTTAAATATGGCGACACCGTTTCGGAACTTGCTGAACAGTATGGGACGACGACTGACGCGATCGTTCAGGCCAATAATCTTCGCGATCCGAACTTCATTTTGGCCGGGCAGAATCTCGTTATTCCTGCCAAGGGCCAATCGGTTCAGGCTGTTTCCCAGGCTCAGACCATCGAATCAACGGGTGGTTCATCATCATCTGAGTCTGAGGTTTCTGCAGTCGGAACTGGTGAGAGTTCTGCCGAAGCTTCCGCACGTGCATGGATCGTTCAAAGAGAATCCGGCGGCGATTACAATGCACGCAACGGTAAATACATAGGCAAGTATCAATTGGACAAGAGTTACCTTAACGGTGACTATTCGCCGGCAAATCAAGAGAAAACCGCTGAAAGATACGTCAAGCAGCGGTATGGTTCCTGGGTAAATGCTCAAAAGCACTGGCAAACGCATAATTGGTATTAATACGGCAAATTCTTAAACATTTCTCTGCTCATACGGGACCGTTGACGTTATCGATCGTCAGCGGTCCTTTTGTGCTAGAATAATATTTGTTCAATAACAAGAGAAAAGGGTGGTTGCAATGGAAGACAGAAGCGAAAGCGTTGAATTGACAAATATGTGCATGATTCAGAACGGCACAAAAATTTTGGTTGAAGATCGCAAAAATAAGACGTGGGCGGGCGTGACGTTTCCAGGAGGGCATATCGAACCTGGCGAATCGTTTAATCATGCGATGATTCGAGAAATTTTTGAAGAAACGGGACTCAAGATAAAGCATCCATTGTTGTGCGGAATCAAACAATTTCCAAGAAAAGACAATAAGAGATATATTGTTTTGCTGTACAAGGCAAATGACTTTGAAGGACAAATCAAAAGCTCAAAAGAAGGGGAGATCTTTTGGATCGAACGAACAGATTTAAGAAATTATTCATTGCCGGAAAACTTTGCTGAGATGCTGCAGATTTTTGAGAATAATCAGTTATCCGAAATCGATTATCATCCCGTTGGTTCCGATTATTCAGGCGAATGGATTACTGAAACATATTAATTCATGAAAACGTCAGTTCTTAAAAAAGAAAATAAAAAAGATGATTACAGAAATCATCTTTTTTGATAATTAAAAAAAGCATTGAAACAAAGTATATGCTCCCGCGACAAGACACGCCAAACCGCCAACGATGGTAACGGCTTTGACTTCACCGGGAGTATCTTCCCAAGAATCACGCCGGTCTTTTCCGGATAAAATTTCAGTATGCTTGAGGACAAGCATCAAAAATCCGGCAATCAGCAAAGCGATTGCCAAAATGCAGTATCCGGCCTTTGTAATTATAGCAATACGAAACGATGATCCGATTGAAGCAGCCAAAACGCTGCAGATGACTGTTAAAGCAAATATGATTCGTTGATTCATCTAAAAACCTCCAATATGACCGCAATACTAATATTACAGTGTTTTAAGCCAAGATTCAAGAAAGTTCGCTGAAAACCATGATGAACGCCAACGTATTCTCGAATCGTTTCAGCAGCTGATGCTAATTTTTGAAACGTTGAATCAATCATTTTTTGTTTAAAGATTCAGATTGTTGCCATAACATATTGTATTATTAAATGCTTAATTGCACATACTATTCAAAAAACTTGAATCAAGCTTTCCAAAATACGTTTTGCCTGAGGGGAGACCTCTAATGATTCATTTTTATCTTCTAGTTTACATAATATACATTATATAAAGTAGAGCTCAAAAGCGCGCCCTAGAGCCATTTTGGATTTTGCGCTGAATTTTTTAAAATAAAAACCGCATGCTCTTTTGCATGCGGATATTTCTTAGTCAGCTCTTTGATACGAATTGATCAAATCGTGTTTGCCGTTCCAAAAAGGAACTTTGACGACGCCGAGAATTTTCTTTCTTGGAACGAATCCGTAATAGCGACTATCGTTTGAAACGCTTCGATTATCTCCCAAAACAAAATATTTTCCCTTGGGAACTTTGAATGTGCTTCCGGTTCCTAAAACAACGCCCTTTGCTTTGGGTAAATTAGCAGCAACCTTTAAGGTTCCGTCAGCTTGCTGCTGTGACGTGATGTAGCCTTGCGATCTGAATTTTCCGTTAACAAAAAGTTGACCGTTATCACGATATTCAACGGTGTCTCCGGGCAAAGCAATCACCCTTTTGACGTATTTGGTGTCTTTTGTCAAGCCAGTGTTGTTTTGATCGACTCCGTACGCATCAAAGACGACTACCGAATCACGCTTTATCTTTGCCTTATGCAGCATCAAAACGCGTTCATTATTCTGAAGGTTCGGATACATTGATGTACCGTCAACTTTTACGACTGAAACAAAGAACGTTTTAATGACGGCCGCAATCAAAAAACCGACAAGAATCGGAATAACCCAACTTAAAATATTTTTAACAGCTTTCAAGTAATATTTCCTCACAAATCTTTAAATTTCTGATTCACGTACAAGTGATTCAGATACAGTGCAAAAATTGCGGCAAATAAGAGCTCATATAAAAGGAATACAGAACTTTCGCCATATACGAACGGCATGAATATTACGATCAAATCCAGTCCGATTCGCACGAAGAATCGCGGATAATCAAAGTGAATCATATTGCTGAACAAGCTGATGATTCCAACGAAAGCTATCAGCAACGCAATTAAAATTAAAAACGTGAACAGAATTTTAGCATCATCCGCATATCGTTCGGCAGCTTCAAAAGACCTTCCGGGACGCCTGAGAATTGCTACTATCAATCTGAAATACCATGTGCTGAGAATATAGACAACACCTAATATGCCGATGATGATATTCATCCATATGTTAAAAGCCTCGCGCTTCATGTTCCGGCCCCCTAAAATTAGTTAATTCCACAAATTGATTATAGTATATAATCGGCTTTATTAAATCATCTAGCAGCAATAATTTGCTATTTTTAAGCGTTTCTTAACTTATCTGCGAGGCCTAAGAGATATTCATGACTTGCTATTTGTTCTGACGCATCCCTTTGATCTTTCAAAATAATCTCATAGATGCTCGTTGCATCGTCGTTCATCAACGGCAAAGCCTTTTCCCAATCAATCTTTCCTTTTCCAAGAGGCAGACTGTCATGCGTTTCTCCCATTGAATCAACCAAGTGGTAATGAACGACATGTTCTTTTAAACGTTTCATCGAGGCCAACAGCTTTTCGTTGCTGCCTCGATTTTTGATAAAGCAATGCGAGGTGTCGAAGGCCAAGCGATATCCCTTTTCAAAAATATAAAGGTCCTCTTTTTCATCACCGTAATAAAAAATCGGCGAAATCGAGTTCTCAAACATAATGTGATTTTTGCCAAGATCTGCAAACGAGTCAATACGTCGATAAGCTTGTTCTCTTGCTTGATCGACTCCTCCCCACATATTGATATAACTTTGCGTCTGGCGTGAATAAGATCCGTGAACGAGCAGCTGAGCATCATAATCAAATGCGAGCTGCAGCAAATCGTTCGTGCTTTTATCGATAAAATTATAAAGGTCGCGGCATTTATCGAAAGGCGCGATCAATTCCGTAAACTGGCCATGGAATCGCATCGGGTGATGCATCACGATCTTTTGTACGCCCTTGCTTTTGATCCATTCAAAATCATATCTGAAACGTTTAAGTCCGTCCTCCGTAAAATCATTTTCAGAAGTATAAAATTCGAAAACATCCGGTTTGTAACGAAGTCTGTCTTCAATTTGTTCTGAATCAGTGCTTGCTTTTAACCCTAGTTGAATTTTCAAAATGTCACCAGCTTTCACAAAATTAAAGAGCTGAGATTGATCCCAGCTCCTTTTCGTATTGCGTTATTTGTAAATATCTTCCATCCATCCGAGTGCGAGAGCTTTTTCTCCGAGATGCGTTCCGATAACAGGACCGAAGTAGCTGATATCGATTGGACAATCGGGATGATTCTTAGCTAATTTGTCTCTCCATGCAAGAGCGGCAGCTTCATCATTTCCATGGAAGATGATTAAACGCAAAGGATAATCTATCCCTTTGATACGTTCTTCAAACAGATCTTCTGCACGTTTTAAAGCTCTCTTAGAGGACCGAACTTTTTCAAAAGCCACAATTTTATCCGATTTATCATCAAACGTTAAAAGCGGTTTAATTCTCAAAACGCTTCCGATAAATGCAGAGGCATTTGAAAGACGCCCTCCTCGAACGAGATTTTGCAGATCATCAACGATAAAGATTTCGTCAATCGTATCGCGCACATGATCGAGACGTTTGAGGATATCGTCCAAATCTGCTCCGTTTTGAGCCATGCGAGACGCTTCGATGGCTAAATACCCCATCAAAAGAACCGTAATTTTTGAATCATAGGGAATAAGATTGATTCGATCGGAAACGGCATCCTTGACCGTTGTTTCAAGCGTTCTGACAAATCCGGAAATAGTTCCGGCAAGATGGATGCTGATAACGGTATCGTATCCTTCGTCCGCTAATGACTCATACAATTCAACCAATTCTCCGACCGGAGGCTGCGAAGTTGTCGGGAACTTCTCACAAGTACGCAATTTTTCATAAAATTCTTCAGTTGTGATGTCGATGCCCTCGTTATAAACTTTGTCATCGATAATAAAAGGAATCGGAACAACGCGAATATTATATTTTTCCACCTGTTCTTTGTTAAGATAGGCTGTACTGTCGGTTACAACAGCGATTTTCATTTAACTACACCTACTTTAATTTATTATTGCAAACTTAATGATACCACATAAACGAGCCGATGACTAGAAAGCCGGAATATGTTTCGCAACGACATAAAAAAAGCAATCTTCTATATTTTGATCGGTTGCAACAACCTCATCTGCTTTAACGCTTGTGCTTGCCCCTGTCAATGCTAAGCCGCGACAACTTTTTTCATCTGATGTCTCCTTTTCTTTTTGACTTTGACGTTTTTTTTGCCATATCTCGCAAAAAAAGTTAGAATATTAAGGAATGCTTTTAAGGAGGAATGTGAAATGGCTTTTGACGGTCTTTTTACTCGAGCAATGGTCAAAGAACTTGCTGATTGCCTGGTTGGCGGTCGAGTTGCAAAAATTTCTGCTCCGTATCAAAACGAAGTTATTTTGACGATTCGCAATCAAAGAAAAAACTATCCTTTGCTGCTTTCAGCGCATCCCACGTATGCACGAACTCAAATTACCGAAATTCCGTATTCCAATCCGCAGACACCGACGAATTTCACGATGGTTCTCAGAAAATATCTGGAAAGCGCCAAACTTTCATTTGTCGAACAATTTGAAAATGACCGAGTAATCAACTTCGGATTCGTTACGAGAAACGAACTCGGAGACAAACTGCCGCTTCTTTTAAGTCTTGAGATTATGGGACGCTATAGCAATTTGATCTTGGTCGATCAGGAAACGGGAAAAATTATCGATACAGTCAAGCACGTATCAATGGATCAAAACAGGTATCGAACGCTTTTGCCGCAAGCAACGTATCGTTTGCCTCCTTCCCAGGGAAAAATCAATCCCTTCAAAGACGAATCGAAAGCATATTTGGAACTTCTGAGAAAGTTCCCTAATCGAGAAGTTCTGGCCAAAAACATCGTCAAAACGTATCAGGGCTTTTCAAGAGAAAGCGCGTTGATTTTGGCGGACCGCCTTCATGAAACAAGGGAGCTTGATGATGCCTTCGCTGCATTTTTAAGAGAAACCAATAATCCGCATCCGACGATTTTGGAAACCGACAAGGGCCTTGATTTTACGTGTTTCAAAGCATCGTCCGAGCATGTCGTGACCTTTGAAACGCTGAGTTTGATGATTGATGCATATTATCGCGAAAAAGCTACGAGAGATCGCGTCATGTCGCAAGGTTCAAAGCTGATTCACGTCATCAAAAACGATCTGTCGCGAAACAGAAAAAAACTCGTCAAGCTTGAAAAAGAACTCAAGGCAACGGAAAACGCTGACGAATATCGCATCAAGGGCGAACTGTTAACGACCTATCTTTATCAGATCACCCGCGGAATGACCGAGGTCACGCTCAATAATTATTACGATCATGAAAAACCGGTAAAGATTTCCTTGTCGAATCAGCTTTCACCGTCAGCCAACGCGCAAAAATATTTCAAGCGTTATCAAAAACTTAAAAATGCCGTTTCTTTCGTTACGAGGCAAATCGATTTGACGAAAAAAGAAATTGATTATCTCGAAACGATTCAGGCTCAGATTGAACTCGCTGAACCTAAAGATTTGCAAGACATCGAACTTGAGCTTGAAAAAGGCGGCTACCTTGAAACAAAGAACAAAGCAAAAAAGAAGCCTCGTCAGTCAAAAAGCAAGCCTGAAACTTTTGTTGCATCGGACGGAACGGAAATATCGGTCGGAAAAAACAATTACCAAAATGATCGTTTGACCCTGAAAACTGCCAAAAAGGATTATTATTGGCTGCACGTCAAAAACGTTCCCGGCTCTCACGTCATCGTCAATTCGGATTCTCCAAGCGACGAAACGTTGACCGAAGCGGCAATCATCGCTGCTTATTATTCAAAATCCAGAGCATCGGCCAATGTGGCGGTTGACTTTGTACAAGTCAAAAAAATCAGAAAACCAAACGGCGCAAAGCCCGGGTTCGTTATCTACGAAGGTCAAAAAACGCTTTATGTCACGCCTGACAAAGAACTTATCGAAAAATTGAAGCATGCAAAGTAAAAAAGCTTGAAGCTACGAACGTGGCCTCAAGCTTTTTTGATTTATTCATCTTCTGAATCATTTTCCTGACGGACGATCGTGACCAGACAAGGATTACCTTGAGAATCCGTGTCAAGCACGAACGATCCGTTTGAATAGCGATCGCATGACGGATGATCCGAAACGCTGAGTTCGATTTTTTCGCCTGCAGTCGTTTCGATAATCAGTTTGTCCGTTTCGATAACCGGCTTGGCAAAGAAGATTCGGTGCGGGTTGCGCTTCAATTCGCGCAAAATCTGAACACCGCGTCTGGCCCTTGAATTTTCCGGAATTTTGTCGACCTTCATCTTCTTGAAAGCTCCGCGTTGGGTCACGATGGCGACCTCATCATGTTCACTTACCAAAGAAACGCTGATCAAGAAGTCGTCTCTCAAATCCATGCACTTGACACCGCTTGTCCTTGCGCCCGTGGTTGGCACTTCATTCAACAAATAGCGCAGTCCGTACCCGGCATGCGTTGTACAAAAGACTTGCAGATCTTCGTTTTCCGTCTCAACAAATTCGGCCATGATGACTTCGTCAGTATCAGTTTTAAGTTTGATGAACGTCTGTGCCCGCGATCTGTACGTTCGTCCCGGTTTGAGATCTTTAAGCAGCGTCTGCTTGATCATGCCTTCTTTTGTGGCAAAAACAAATGCTCCTTCTTTTTCAAGACTGTCAAACGTAAAGGCTTCGATAACGCGTTCATCATCGCTTAAACCGACCGTTTGGCTCAAATGCTCGCCGGTATCCTTCCAGCGCGAATCAACGATGTCATGAATCGGTCGATAAATGACGTTTCCCTTATTGGTAAACATCAGCAAATGATCCAAAGTATTGGCGACTTTCATCAAAATGACGACGTCTTCTTCTTTCAGGCCGTTGTCGCTTTCATCCGAAGCTTTGAACGAGCGCAGCGAAGAGCGTTTTACGTATCCGTCGCGCGACACGAGCAGCATGACGTCTTCTTGAGCGACCATGACTTCGGTGTCGATTTTGAGTTCCTCAATTTCAGCCCTGATTTCAGTCAAGCGCGGCGTTCCGTATTTTTTGTCAATGGTCTTGAGCTCTTTTTTGATTACTTTGTCAAGTTCTTTGCCGTTATTTAGAATCTTGGTATATTCGACAATTTTACGTTCAAGGTCCTCGGCTTCGTTTTGCAATGCGGTAACGTCGGTATTCGTCAAACGATAAAGTTGCAGGGAAACGATGGCCTCAGCTTGCTTTTCGGTAAAATCAAACGATGAGACCAAGTTGGCTTTTGCATCCTTTTTATTTTTGGATGCGCGGATAGTCTTGATGACGTCATCCAAAATCGACAGCGCCTTGATCAGACCGTCAACGATATGTTTGCGCTCTTTGGCCTTGTTAAGGTCAAATTCAGTGCGTTTTGTCACCACGATGCGCTGATGTTCAAGGTATGATTCGAGAATTTTCTTCAAGCCGACATGTTTCGGACATTTGTGATCGATTGCAACCATATTGAAATTGTATGAAATCTGCAAATCGGTATTTTTAAACAAATAATTCAAAATGCCCTGTGCGTTTGCGTCCTTTTTAAGTTCGACGACGATGCGAAGTCCTTCGCGATCGCTTTCGTCTCTGACCTCGGCGATTCCTTCTGCTTTCTTTTGCAGCCTGATTTCGTCAATTTTCTTGACCAGCAAAGCCTTGTTGACTTCATAAGGAATTTCTTCGATTACGATCTGCTGCTTTGCGCCGCGAACGTCTTCAATTTGCGTCCTGGCCCTCAGCATTGCCTTGCCGCGTCCCGTTTCATAAGCTTTTTTGATACCGTCCAAGCCGAGCATGATTCCGCCCGTCGGAAAGTCGGGTCCCTTGATAAATTTCATGAGATCGTCCAACTCGGCTTCAGGATGATCCATCAGATAAATCGTTGCCTGAATTGTTTCGGAAAGGTTGTGCGTCGGAATCTCCGTCGCATATCCCGCAGAAATTCCCGTTGCTCCGTTAACCAACAGATTTGGAAATCGTGCCGGCAAAACGGTCGGTTCAAATTCGGTATCATCGAAGTTCGGAACCATTTCAACCGTTTTTTTGTCGATGTCTTTCAGCATCTCAGCCGCAATTTCTGACAGGCGCGCTTCCGTGTAGCGCATGGCAGCCGGAGGATCGCCATCCATGGAACCGTTGTTGCCGTGCATTTCGATCAAAGGCTCACGCAGTTTCCAATATTGGCTCAAACGAACCATCGCTTCGTAAATTGAACTGTCGCCGTGCGGATGATAATTGCCCATGACGTTTCCGACTGATTTGGCCGATTTTCTGAACGGCTTGTCAAACGTGTTGCCGTCTTCGTTCATGGCAAACAGGATGCGGCGCTGAACCGGCTTTAAACCGTCGCGAATGTCAGGAAGGGCGCGTTCCTGAATAATATATTTGGAATAGCGTCCGAAACGTTCGCCCATTACGGCTTCAAGCGATAATTCCTGAATATTTGAATGTGTTTCCGTCAAAAATAGCCCTCCCGTTCCTAAATGTTTTCATCCAAGTCGTCATCGAACAGTGACAGACTCTTTTGTGCAATTTCCTGATCTTCTTTGCTTGAAGCATCCCCATGCGCAGATGAGGCAACGGCAGTATCAAGCAGGCTCCCGTCTTCTTCAAGCGTAAATTTGACGTTTTTTTCAATCCATTTTCGTCTTGGCTCAACACGGTCTCCCATCAGAGTTGAAACGCGTTTTTCGGCCAATGCATCGTCTTCGATTTTGACCCTGACCAAAGTTCTCGTTTCAGGATTCATAGTTGTTTCCCAAAGCTGATCGGCGTTCATCTCGCCTAACCCTTTGAAGCGTTGAAGCGTAAAGCCTTTTCCGATTTCTTTTTCGGCCGTTTTAAGTTCTGCATCGGTCCAGGCATACTTGACGACGGTCTTCTTTTTAACCGTTTTTTGAAGCTTGTACAACGGCGGAAGCGCAATGTAGACTCTTCCGGCATTGATCATCGGTCGCATGTATTTATAAAAAAACGTCAAAAGCAACGTTTGAATATGCGCGCCATCGGTATCCGCATCGGTCATGATGATGACCTTGTCATAATTTGCGTCCTCGATGTTGAACTCGGTCCCGACTCCGGCACCGATCGTATAAATCATGGTATTGATTTCTTCGTTTTTGACGATATCTTGAAGTTTCGCCTTTTCCGTGTTCAAAACCTTGCCGCGCAAAGGCAAAATTGCCTGAAACTTGCGATCGCGTCCTTGTTTGGCAGATCCGCCGGCAGAATCCCCTTCGACTAAGAAAAGCTCGTTTTTCTTGGCATTCTTTGATTGAGCCGGTGTCAGCTTGCCTGAAAGGAGTCGCTCTTTTTTGTGGCGTTTCTTGCCGTTTCGGCTTTCATCGCGCGCTTTTCTGGCTGCTTCTCTTGCTTCTCTTGCCTTTAGCGATTTGCGCACGAGCTCTTTGGCAAAATCGCCGTTTTCCATCAGGTAGTATCCAAGCTGTTCATTGACAATTCCGTCAACGGCGGTTCTTGCTTCCGGCGTTCCGAGCTTGCCCTTTGTCTGTCCTTCGAATTGAAGAAGTTCTTCTGGAATTCTGACGGAAACCACGCAGGCCAAACCTTCTCTGACGTCGCTTCCTTCGAGGTTTTTGTCTTTTGACTTAATCAGATCGACCTTTCTTGCGTATTCGTTGAAAGCTTTGGTCCAAGCGGATTTCATTCCTACTTCGTGCGTGCCGCCGTCTTTTGTGCGCACGTTGTTGACAAATGACATGATCGTTTCAGAATAGCCGTCATTATACTGTGCGGCAACTTCGACTTCGATGCCGTCTTTTTTGCCTTCAAAGTACATGACGTTTCCAAGCGTGTCTTTTTCTTCATTAAGGTAGGAAACAAATTCCTGAATCCCGTTTTCAAATAAAAAGACGTCCTGGTCATCGTTTCTTTCATCGGTCAAAACAATTTTAACGCCTTTCAAGAGGAATGCCGATTCGCGCAAGCGTTCAGCCAGCGTGTCATAATTAAAATGCGTTGTCGAGAAAATCTTTTTGTCAGGTTTAAACGTGACGGTCGTTCCGCTTTGCTTTTGGGTTTTACCTATTTTCCGCAAAGTTCCAACGGGATGTCCGCCATCAACAAAGTCTTCTTCGTATTCAATCCCGTCACGAACGGTATTTACGGTCAATTTTTCAGATAAGGCATTGACGACGGAAGCACCGACCCCGTGAAGTCCGCCTGAGGTTTTATATCCGCCTTGTCCGAATTTTCCACCGGCATGAAGCACCGTATAAATGACTTCAACGGTCGGAATCCCCATCGCATGAATTCCGACGGGAAGACCTCGACCGTTGTCGACAACCGTAATCGAATCATCTTTGTGAATCGTCACGTCAATTTCTTTTCCAAATCCAGAGAGTGCCTCATCAACCGCATTATCAACGATTTCGTAGACTAAATGATGCAACCCTTTGGCATCAGTCGAACCAATGTACATCCCCGGTCTTTTTCTGACAGCTTCAAGTCCTTTCAGGACCTGAATGGAATCATCGCTATAATTTTCAGTACCCATAAATTCGACCCTTTCTAAAAATTTGTAACTATTTTATTCTAACTCAAAAATAAAAGCTTTGGCAAGTGGAGCAGCGAACTTAAATTCGCCAAATTGAAAGTAAATTTGCGCAAAGACGGTCTTTGGGGTTAAAATAATGTCTGTACTAGAAGGAGGAGTTTCTTTTGGATTCAAATACTCTGAAAATCATTGCGATGTGCGTCATCGGCTATTTGCTCGGTTCGATTCCTTCCGGCGTTTGGATCGGCAAATTAATGTACGGCAAGGACGTTCGCGATTACGGCAGCGGAAATATGGGTACGACCAACACGTTTCGCGTGCTTGGAAAAAAGGCAGGAATCATCGTTTTGGTGATGGACATGTTCAAGGGAACTTTAACGGCTCTGCTTCCGATGATGTTTGGCATGCATGTCAACGCTTTGCTGATCGGTCTTTCGGCAATCATCGGCCACGTCTTTCCGATCTTTGCCGGATTCAAAGGCGGAAAAGCCGTTGCGACGAGCGTCGGCGTGCTTTTGGTCTATAATCCGGAGTTCTTTTTGATTGCCTGGGTCATTTTCCTGATCACGCTTTATGTTTCAAGCATGGTAAGCGTTGCAAGCATGGTCGGCTTTACGCTGATTACGGTCGTTTCGCTGTTTTATAACGATCCGATTTTGACGATCGTTGCTCTTGCTTTGACGATTTTCATTTTTATCCGTCATTGGGGCAACATCGAACGCATTAAAAACGGAACGGAAAACATGGTTCATTTCGGCTTGCTTTACAGAAAAAAACAAAAAGAAAACAAATGAGGATGGGAGAAAAGTCCCGCTTCTCTCTTGAATTAAACGAAAAGCCGAACGAAGGCGGTCAATTTGCGACTGACTTCGTCCGGCTTTTTTAATTTTCAATGCATAAAAACTACTTTTTCAATCAGCAGGACTGCTCAACCAATCTATCCAAGATCTCACTCAGATTTACGGACAAACGGCTGTTTTGGACCATTTTGTCCGCAATCAGCATTTTTGGAACGGTCCGTTTATGGACGCGTGCCATTTTCATCGGTGTGTCCGTAACTGACAGCGATTTTGCCAAAGGAAGCGACTGATAAATCAAGCTCATTTAATTTTGGGACTTATTACTCCGCTATAGCATGCAATCGTCATGCATACGCAAAAAACCGGATGAGATTTGCAATTAATTGCAAATCATCCGGTTTTTCAATTTGAGGCAGAGTTTTTTTCCAGCCTTATTCGATCGCTATCTTGAATGAAGCATTGAACGTTTCATTCGGAGCAAGCGTTTTGATTCCGTATTTTTTTCTGAAATCCTGCGTCGTATCGGCAGTATCGGCAATGCTCCACCAAGGCTCAAGGCAGACATACTGTCCGTCTTTCGGGTAGCATGACCAAATGCCCAAAGCAAGCGTATCGTCCGACGTCATTTTCACTTGATGATTATGCTTTTTGCTCTTTAAGACCACTTCAACGGGTGCTCCGTCATTGCAAAAAACGATTGCGTCATTGCTGAAAGTTTCTCTTGAGACGTTGATTTCAAAGAGGTCTTTTTCTGTGGCTTTATCCAAATCGAATAACCCCTCTGCATTTAACGGCAAAAAGCGGCGTGATTTTTGCCCGTAATTTCAACGACGTAGTCATCATATTCATCACCGACTTGAAGCTGCGTTGAAAATGCCGGATGGGCACCGATCCCGAAAGGCATTTCCTGACTGTTGGGATTTTCGACCGTATATGCGGTTTCAATGGTGTTTTCAAACAACGTATAGGCGATCTTTAAAACAAATTCGAACGGATAGGCTTTTTTTGTCTCCGAATCTGATTTTAAAACGAAAACAGCCCTTGTCCGCTGCTTTTCTTCAACCTCAAAGTCCATGTCGCGAGCAAATCCATGTTGATGCATGGAATAGCGCTTGCCGTCGATGAAGTATTCGTCGTTTTTTAATTTTCCGACCGTTGGGAACAACACGGGCGCATGTCTGCCCCAATATTTTGCATCCCCGCTCCAAAGATAATTTGCGCCTGTTTTTTTCAAAATAATTTCCGAAAGCTCTGCACCATGTTCATTGATGCAGACTCTGATATGTTCATTTTCAAGCATGACGGTCATTTGTCAAAATCCCCCTTCTACAGAATATATTGGCTGAGATCCCTGTCGTCAACGATTGAGCCGACCTTGTCTTCAACATAGGCTTCAGTAATCGTAATTTCGCCCATATGCATGTCCGGTCCTTCAAACAGCAAATCTTCAAGCAGTTTTTCAAGAATCGTGTGAAGACGTCTGGCACCGATATTTTCGGTTTCGTGATTTACTTTGCATGCAATCTCAGCAATTTTTTCGATTGCCTCTTTCGTAAACGTTACGGAAACGTTGTCCGTGCCGATCAAAGCAATATACTGCTTGACGAGCGCGTTTCTCGGTTCCGTCAAGATTCTGACGAAATCTTCTTTTTGCAAATCGTCAAGCTCGACTCTGATCGGGAATCTTCCTTGAAGTTCCGCAATCAGATCGCTTGGCTTTGATTCTGCAAATGCACCGGAAGCAATGAATAAAATATGATCTGTTTTGATCATGCCGTATTTTGTTTTGATTGAAGACCCTTCGACGATCGGCAAGATGTCTCGCTGAACCCCTTCGCGTGAAACCTCGCCGGAGTTTTGCTTTGATTTGGAAGTAATCTTGTCGATTTCATCGATAAAGATAATGCCGGTATTTTCGGCGCGCTTGATGGCGGCATCGGCAATGTCCCATGAGTTGACGAGCTTGGCTGATTCTTCGCGAACCAAAATTTCGCGTGCTTCTTTAACGGTTACCGTTCTGGTGATCTTTTTTTTCGGCGTGATCTGGGCAAGCGCGTCTGAAAGGTCGACGCCCATTTGGCCGAGCATTCCGTCGGCTGCTCCGGACGGAGAGCTTGGCTCATCCATCTGGAGCGTGATTTCTTCATTTTCAAGATATCCTTGACGAAGCTTTTCGGCAACCGACATGCGCTTGTCTGCAATCTCATCGGTTACGTCTTCAGGTTCTTCCTGCTGATTGAAGAGGTTTGCGTAATTTCCGCTTTGAAGATCGCTCATCATCTTTGAAAATGCTTGCTGCTGCGACATTTTTCCCTGTTTCTTCTGAGCGGGAACGAGCAGTTTCACCAACCGTTTGTCAGCTTTTGCGACGGCTTCTGCACGAACGTTTTTGAACATTTCGTCTTCTTCCATCTTGTAAGAAACTTCAACCAGATCACGAACCATCGATTCGACGTCGCGACCAACGTAGCCGACTTCCGTGAATTTTGTAGCTTCGACCTTGATAAACGGTGCATCGACGATTTTGGCCAGACGTCTGGCTATTTCAGTCTTTCCGACGCCTGTGGGTCCGATCATCAACATATTTTTTGGCGTGATTTCCTCTTGCATGTCCTCAGAAAGCTGCATCCTGCGGTAGCGGTTGCGTAAAGCGATTGCAACGGCCTTTTTGGCTTTTGATTGTCCAACGACGTACTTGTCGAGTTCGGCTACGATTTCTTTTGGAGTTTTTTCATGTCCTGTCAAATCCAGTCCCCCCTTAAAGTTCTTCGCAAATAATATTGTGATTCGTGAAAATATCAATGTCGCCGGCAATTCCGATTGCGGCCTTGGCAATTTCGGCTGCCGACATGCCATCAGCATATTTCGTCATGGCTTTTGCAGCAGCCAAAGCGTAGTTTCCGCCCGACCCGATTGCCAAAACGTCGTCGTCGGGTTCGATTACTTCGCCCGATCCGGAAACAAGCAGCAGATTCTTGGCATCCATCACGATCAGCAATGCCTCCAGTTTCTGCAATGCTTGATCGCTGCGCCATTCTTGCGCCAGTTCAACCGCGGCCCTTTGCAGATTGCCGCTGTATTGATTGAGTTTTTTTTCAAAACGGTCTTCCAGATTGAAAGCATCAGCCACGGATCCGGCAAAACCGACGACGACTTTGCCGTCATAAATCTTGCGAACCTTGTGGGCCGTCCCTTTCATGATAACTTTTTCGCCCATCGTAACTTGTCCGTCGCCTGCCATGGCCGTCTTGCCATTGTGGCGAACCGCACAAATCGTTGTAGCATGAAATGAAATTGCCATTCTAATTCCTCCAACAAAAATGTAATTTTATGCACGCGGGAAAAATTTTCGATAGTCCCGCTTAAGATGTTCAGGCGTAACGTGCGTATATATTTGAGTCGTTGAAATGCTGCTGTGTCCCAAAAGCTCCTGAACCGAACGAAGATCAGCCCCGTTCGCAAGCATGTGCGTCGCAAACGTATGCCTGAGCTCATGGGGATGGATCGTCGTTGTCAAACTGCTTTTTTCAACAATTTTGTCCAAAATGTAGCTGACCCCGGCAGGCGTCAGCTGATCGCCGTAATGGTTTACGAAAACAAAGTCATGTTTCTTTTGATATTTTTCCATGACCGGCGTGCGCATTTTTTCAAAGTAAGCCTTCAACGCATTATCGAGATAGCTTCCAAACTGAACGTAGCGATCCTTTTTGCCTTTCCCGTGAACCAGAATCGAACGCATCGGAAAATCAATATCCTGCATCTTCAAACCGACGCATTCGCTGACGCGCATTCCCGTTGAATACAAGTTCTCAAGCAGTGCATTGTCACGAACGGTCAAAGGATCGTCCCCGCAAACGGCTTGAAACAGCGCATTCATTTCTTTTTCGTAAAAAAAATGCGGCAGTCGTCTCGGATGTCGTCTCAAGGAAACGTATGCAAAAGGATCCTGATCGGCTTTATCGTTTCTGACAAGAAAACGGTAAAAGGCACGCAAACTTGAGATCTTGCGCGAAACGGTCGTCGTCTTGAGTTCTCTGTCATAAAGCCAGCTCATATACGCATGGACATCGATATTATTGATGTCCTTGAACGATTTCAAACCTCCGCTTTCATCAAGAAAACGGCAAAACTCGTTCAAGTCCTCAAAATACGAGGTAATCGTTGCCTCGGAGTACTGTCGCTCAACTTTGAGATATTGCTTAAATTGTTCAAGCCATTCTTTTTCCAAGGCTGACACCCCCTCATTTCATTTTCCTTCACAAAGCATATTAAGTCAAGGTCAGGCGATGCTTTGTGCCAAGTCTTAAGCAAATTTGAATTTTCTCTTGAAAATTCAAATATTTTGTCCTATCATTGTTTTTAAGTATTAACGACTTTTTTATTTGCGCAGATAAAAGTCTAAAATACATTTATTTTTAGACGTATTAAAGTATTTGATACTTAAACGGAGTAAAAAAAGCTTATGAGGTGAATTAATTATCATGGATGCTACACAAAACAAAAGCAATCTCAATCCCTTTTCAACTTTCCTGATCATCGGAACGGCCTGGGCCTTTGATGCCTTGGACGTCGGCCTGCTTTCGTTCGTCATGCCGCTGATCAGAAAAGAATGGCTGCTTACGCAATCCCAAACGGGACTGGTGAGTTCTGTCAGTTCAATCGGAATGATTGCCGGCGGCTTTTTATTCGGTCACTTGGCTGATAAGATCGGTCGGCAAAAAACGCTGATTGCTTCTTTGCTGCTCTTTTCGCTCGGAAACGTCGTTTTGGCCTTCACCCAAGGGTTCGTGCCCTTTTTGATCGTTCGTTTTATCGTCGGTGCCGGACTTGGTGGCGAACTTCCGGTAGCCGCAACCTATATAGCGGAACTGTACAGCGGCAAGAAACGCTCAATGATGCTGATTTTGGCAGACAGTTTCTGGGCCGTCGGCTGGCTTGTCGCAGCCTTTTTGTCATATGCTTTGAGCGGACTTTTAGGCTGGCGCGGGCTGTTGATCGTGACTGCCTGCTCTGGATTCTTCGTAGTCGCAATCAGAAAACACGTCTCAGACAGCGATGACGTTAAGCAAAACACGAAGGAAAAGTTTGATTTCAATGCTTTGAAACAGGCCTTTACGTGGCGTACGCCATTGCTTTGGACGGCATGGTTCATGGTCATGTTTTCCTACTATGGCATGTTCATGTGGCTGCCAAGCATTCTTGTTTCAAAAGGAAACAGCTTTGTTTCAAGCTTCGGATACACGACATTGATGGTTATTGCGCAGCTTCCCGGCTATTTTGGCGCGGCATGGCTGACAAAACACGTCCGGTTGCGTTATATCTTTTCAATTTATATGCTTGGGACCGCTTTGGGGGCCGTGATGTTTGGAAATGCAGTGTCCGTTTCCGCAACGATCATCGCCGGCTGCGTTCTGTCATTCTTCAACCTTGGTGCTTACGGTGCAATCATCGCTTTGACTCCAAGCCTTTACCACGTGAAAACGCGCGGCACGATGACCGGACTTGCGGAAGGCATGGGACGTTTCGGTGCCGTTGTCGGACCGCTTTTGGTCGGATTCTTGATGGACAAGGGCGTTTCAATCAATTCGATTTTTATTCTCTTCATGGTTTCATTGATCGTCGGTGCGATTGCCGTTTTGGCATTGCCTGACGAAAACCTTTCAAAGGACGGACAAAATCATGCTGAATAAACTGCTTGCAAAAGAAAAATTAGCTGAATTTCTGAAAGAAGACTTAGGTTTTGGCGATCTGAGCACCGCTTACCTTCCAGACGGTGAAACGGCCGGATCGTTCATTGCCAAAGAAGACGGAATCGCGTGCGGTCAAGAAATTCCGAGAATGGTCTACGAACTTCTTGGCGGTGATGCCGATTACATCCCTTGCGTCAAGGATGGTGATTTCATAAAAAAAGGCACGGTGATGGGAAAAGCTGTCGGAAACGCCAAAACTCTTTTAGCCGGTGAACGCGTTTCATTGAATATGATGCAGCACATGAGCGGAATCGCCACAAAAACCAAAAAGGCTATCGATCTTTTAGACGATGATTCAATCAAGCTTTGTGATACCAGAAAAACGACTCTCGGCCTGAGAATGTTTGACAAGTACGCCGTAATGATCGGCGGGGGTCACAACCATCGCTTTGATCTGACCGGTGCGCTCATGTTAAAGGACAATCATATTGCGCTTGCCGGCAGTATCAAAAATTGCGTTGAAAACATCAGAAAACATATTGGTCCGTTGACTCCGATCGAAGTCGAAATTGAAACGATTGACGAATTAAAAGAAGCAATCGATGCCAATGTTGACGTGATCATGTTTGACAACCAGTTGCCGCAAACAATACGAAAATGGAAAGAAATAGTTCCTGCGCACGTTAAAGTCGAAGCTTCCGGCGGAATCAGCTTTTCGACTATTGCAAGTTTCAAAGGATGCGGTGCTGATTTCTTGTCAATGGGAGAGCTGACCAATGAAGTCGAACCGTTAGACATCAGTTTCCTGGTCAAAAATGCAGTTAAAGCAGAATTTTAAAAAACAAAAAGGAGATTTGCCTATTTGGCAAGTCCCCTTTTTGTTTTATAATTCGTTTTCCAATTTGTACTTATCAAGAATATCTAAAGCTCGTTTGGATAACGCCAGGTTTCTTTCACGCTTGTCGCGAATTTTTTGCGAAAGACGCGGCACGATTCCAAAGTTGGCATTGATCGGTTGGAAGTTTTTGGCACTTGCATGCGTAATATAATGAGCCATTGCCCCCATCATCGTCTCAACGGGGAAAACCAGCGGATCTTTGCCTTCAATCAACCGAGCGGCATTGAGCCCGGCATAAAGCCCGCTTGCAGCGCTTTCGACATAACCTTCGACGCCAGTCATCTGACCTGCAAAAAGCAAATCTGAGCGTTTCTTCGTCTGGTAGGTGTCTTTTAAGAATTCAGGCGAACGCAGATAGGTGTTTCTGTGCATGACACCGTAGCGAACGAATTGTGCATTTTCCAAACCGGGAATCATTGAAAAGACGCGCTTTTGTTCTCCCCATTTGAGATGAGTCTGAAAACCGACAATGTTATACAAATCACCAACGGCATTATCTTGGCGCAACTGAACTACAGCATAAGGCTCTTTGCCGGTTCTGGGATCTTCCAATCCGACAGGTTTCAGCGGGCCAAACAGCATCGTTTTCTTACCGCGTGACGCCATCTGTTCAATCGGCATGCATCCTTCAAAGAATCTTTCGTTTTCAAAGGCATGCAGTTCGGCAGTTTCAGCATTAATCAGTTCATTGTAGAAATTTTCGAATTCTTCTTCCGTCATCGGGCAGTTGAGGTAAGCGGCATCCCCGCGATCATAACGTGATTTAAGATAAACCTTGTCCATGTCAAGCGAAGCCTTTTCAACGATCGGTGCGGCCGCATCATAGAAATAAAGTCCTTCATCACCCATAAACTCTTTGATTGAATCTGCAAGCGAGTCTGAAGTCAACGGACCTGTCGCAATGACCGTCAACCCCTGCGGCAATTCCTTGAGTTCTTCTTCGATGACCGTAATATTTTCATTTTCATGCAGCGTTTTTGTGATTTCGCCGGAAAAAGCATCACGATCAACTGCCAAAGCCCCACCGGCAGGAACGCTGTTTTCATCAGCGGCTTTCATTATCAAAGAATCAAGCTGTCGCATTTCTTCTTTCAAAAGTCCTGCTCCGTTAGTCAATTGGTTGGCCCGCAAAGAATTTGTACAGACAAGTTCCGCAAAATTCCCCGTATGATGAGCCGGTGTGTTCTTTTTCGGTCGCATCTCGTAAAGTCTTACTTTGATGCCCCTTTTAGCCAGCTGCCAGGCTGCCTCGCTTCCGGCAAGCCCTGCTCCGACCACGTTAACGCATTTTTCCATTAAAATCCTCCATTTGGCTATTTTTGAATAGCTTCTTCATAATCGTTATTTGGACACTTGACCTGCATCCCTTGTTTTGTTTTCTTTTCAATCAAGAAATGCCCGCATTTAGGACAATCTCTTGCAATCGGCTTATCCCATGAAATGAAGTCACATTCAGGATACCTGTTGCAGCCATAGAAAAGCCTGTTCTTCTTTGATTTGCGCTCAATAATTTCACCGCGCTTGCATTGCGGACATTTAACGCCGATTTGTTTAACGATGGCCTTGGTGTTGCGACAGTCAGGAAAGCGACTGCAAGCGTAAAACTTGCCAAATCTTCCCATTTTGATGACCATCGGAGCCCCGCAAATTTCGCAGTCAAAGCCTGCAGGCTCATCTTTTATTTTGACTTTCGCCATTTTTTCTTCAGCAGTCTTGACTTCAGTTGAAAAAGGCTTGTAGAATTCATCAACAACTTTGACCCATTCCTGTTTTCCTTCTTCAATTTCATCCAGCTGATCTTCCAACTTAGCCGTAAATTTGACGTTGAGGATATCAGGGAAACATTTGCCGATCATATTGTCGACAATTTCTCCCAGCTCCGTTGGTTCAAATTTTCTCGCAGCCAATTTGACGTAGTAGCGCTTCTGAATCGTATTCAAAGTCGGTGCATACGTTGAAGGACGACCAACGCCGTTTTCTTCGAGCGTTTTGATCAAAGCTGCTTCAGTAAAGCGTGCCGGTGGCAAAGTGAAATGCTGATTTGGCTGATTCCTGCTCATGATGACCTCATCACCGTTTTCCAAATCCGGCAACATATTGTCCTTATGCTTTGAATCAGCATAAACTTTCGTAAATCCGTCAAATTTAAGCTTTGAACCGGTTGAACGATATGAAACACCGTTTTGTTCAAGATCAACGCGCATCGTATCAATAACGGCAGGCGTCATCTGACTGGCAACAAAGCGTGACCAGATCAGCGAATAAAGTTTCATTTGATCCTTGTCAAGGTATTTTTCAAGCGATTTTGGCGTTCTCAAAACTGAAGACGGTCGGATTGCTTCGTGCGCATCCTGAGCTCCTTCAGCAAGCTTGCCTTGACGCGGTTTGATTGTGGCATAATTTTCACCGTACTCAGAATGAATAAACTCCGATGCTTCATGCTTGGCAACTTCAGAAATACGCGTCGAATCGGTACGCATGTAGGTAATCAAACCAACGGTGCCGCTACGACCGATGTTGATGCCTTCATAAAGCTGCTGAGCAACCATCATCGTCTTTTGAGTTCTGAATTTCAAATTGTTGTTTGCGACCTGCTGCATCGTTGATGTCGTAAACGGAAGCGGAGGTTGTCGCTTGCGTTCTTTCTTTTCAACGTTGGCCACCGTGAACGGCTTTTTCGTATCGATGCGTTCCATGACGGATTTGACGGCATCGTTATTCTGCAAAGCAGTCTTTTTGCCGTCAATGCCGTAAAAAGAACCCTCAAATTTTGAGCGGCCTTTTTTGAATTCGGCATCGATCGTCCAATATTCTTCAGGCTTGAAATTTCTGATTTCTTTTTCGCGCTTAATAATCAAGTTCAAAGCGATTGACTGCACGCGTCCCGCAGAAAGACCCTTTTTGATTTTTGACCATAGAAGCGGAGAAATCGAATAACCCACCAACCGATCAAGCGCCCGCCGAGCCTGTTGAGCATCAACCAGATTCATATCGATTGCACGCGGAGTCTTGAAGGCATTTTTAACCGCATCTTTCGTAATTTCATTAAATACGACGCGATTCTTGTCCTTTGGATCCAGTCCCAACAAATAGGAAAGATGCCATGCAATTGCTTCTCCTTCGCGGTCCGGATCGGCTGCAAGATAGACGTGATCGGCTTTTTTGGCCTCTTTGCGCAATTCCTTGATCACGTCGCCTTTGCCCCGAATTGAAATATAGTGCGGCTCGTAATTGTTTTCAACGTCAATTCCCATCTTGCTTTTGGGAAGATCGCGAATGTGCCCTAAACTCGCCATTACTTTGTAACGATTGCCGAGATACTTCTCGATCGTTTTAGCCTTTGAAGGCGATTCCACGATTACAAGGCTCTTTTTGGGAGTTCTTCTGGTTGTTTTCTTTTTTGGTTTTGCTTTAGTGCTACCATCCTTAGTTGGCATGAACCCAACTCCTTTTGCTTTTCTATTACGCTGATATCCGTTCAAGCATTTTATTTAACATCTTAAATAAAATTTCGATACCAATGTTAAGGTAATTTAATGTGATTTGTCAAGAAATTTGAAAATTCTTCAATAATATCTTCCGAACACAATGCAGGTTTTGCACCGGCCGCAATCAATTCGTTCGTTCCTTGCGACAAAGATTCGGTAATTTTTCCGGGAATTGCCAAAACGTTGCGATTTTCTTGCAAAGCAACGTTTGCGGTAATGAGCGTTCCGCTCCTGTGTCTTGCCTCAACGACCAAAATAGTTTGAACAAGCCCGGCAATGATGCGATTACGTTGCGGAAAATGAAATTTCAGGGGCTGCGATCCAAGCGGGTATTCCGTCAGCAAAAGCCCCTTGGCAGCCACTTCATTTTGAAGCATCACGTTGCCCCTTGGATAAACAACGTCGAGTCCCGTTCCGATGACGGCAATCGTTTTGCCGCAATAGTTCATCGTCATTTGGTGCACGATGCTGTCAGTGCCCTTTGCAAGCCCGCTGACGATGACGATTCCCTGATTGATGACGTCCGGCAAAAGCAGCTTCAAACTGTCTTCTGCGTACGGTGAATGAACCCTTGACCCTACTACTCCCAAAGCCGGCTCGTTCGCCAATTCGAAATCTCCCTGAAAGTAAAGCACGACCGGGGGATGATAGATTTCCTTTAAGGCTTTAGGATAATTACGGTCGATAATCGTTGCGACTCCCGCATATTCAACGTTTTTTCGATATGCTCGTTCAACTTCGGAACTGAATGCTTTTTGATAAATTCTTTCAAGTTCAAACGATTTTCCTTCAATGAATCTGTCCGTTTCGGAAAAGTTTGGAATCCTGTCGTTTCGTTCGATAAATTCAGCGATTGAAAGCTGGATTGAATAAGGAACTCCCATGACGCTCAGCTTGATCAAAAATTCTCTTTTATTCATAACGCAAACCTGCCTTTTTTTACTCTTTATATATTAATAAAGGCGCAAAAAAGCAGCCGAGCTATTTAAAATATTTTGATTTGATCGGTTCAAAAGTCATTCTGTGAATCGGACACGGTCCCAACTTTTCTAATCCTGCCAAATGTTCCTTGGTTCCGTATCCGTCATTTTTGGAAAAACCATATCCTGGATAAATTCTGTCATAAAACTGCATCAAATGATCTCGATTTACCTTGGCAACAATGCTTGCGGCTGAAATAGAGGCAGATTTAGCATCTCCTTTGATAAGTTTTTTTTGAGGGATGTCGGTTTCAATCTGCATTGCATCGATTAAAAGCTGCTCGGGTTTGATGCGCAATGACTCGACGGCTTGTTTCATCGCAACTCGTGCTGCTTCATAAATGTTGATTCTGTCGATCATCCGATTGTCAACACAGCCGATTCCGACATCAATTGCGCGTTCCAAAATCAATCCGTAAAGCTTTTCCCTTTTTTCCGCAGTCAGCTGTTTGGAATCGTTGACGTCAATCAAATCAAAATCGTGCGGCAAAATTACGCAACAAGCGATAACGGGCCCTGCCAATGGTCCGCGACCGACTTCATCGATTCCGCCGACGTTTTCAATGCCAAAATTCCAATAAGCACGCTCAAGTTTGAGTCTGTTTTCAAACTCGGCCTGCTTTTGTAATTTCTTTTGAATTCTTTTGTCATACGACAAAAGAAGCTTTTGAATTCCTTTGCGCCCGTCTTTTCTGAACGTCTCCAATAATTCCGGTGTCGGGTCTTCTTCAAGAAGCCTTTTCGCCTGAGCGATCGTCATCTTTTTTTCCATGCCTCAACCCCTAAACCTTGGCAGGATCTTTGGGAACGGCATCCAACGTGAAACGTCCGAGTTTTCCCTTGCGACATTCAAAGATCAAACGCTCGCTTGCACGATCATAATCTTCTTTGAAGCCCATTTTCTTGGTAATTGAAAGCAATAGTTCGACGGTCGGCTGATCCAGATCCGATTCATCCAGTTTATAGCGCTCCGTCAATGCTTGAGGATGGTTGTCGACGAAATATTCCAATTCGTATAATGCAACGTCGTCTTTGGCATAAAGCGTATCTTTGACAGCACCCGTCAAGGCAAGCTTTTTGCCAACGATCGGATCTTCAAATTTTGGCCACAAAATTCCCGGAGTATCAAGCAGCAACAGGCTTGAACCGGCTTTCAGCCATTGCTGCGCCTTGGTGACCCCGGGCTTGTTGCCGACGATTGCGACGTTTTTCTTTACCAATCGATTGAGAAGGGTTGATTTTCCGACGTTCGGAATTCCGATGCACATCGCCTTGATGCGCGAATTCTTGATTCCGCGTGCTTCTTTTGCCGCAATTTTTTCTTTTAAGACTTCCTTGATTTTCTTTTCGATTGCGGGAAGCGTGCCCTGGTTGCTGTTGACGGCAATTGCCGGATGTCCGTTTTGCTCGTAATATGCGATCCATTCTCTCGTCAGTTTGGGATCTGCAAGATCCATCTTTGTCAAAACGATAATGCTTTTTTTGTTTTGCAGCAATTCTTCCAATTGAGGATTTCTTGAAGATTCCGGCAATCTGGCGTCAACCAGTTCCAAAACGATATCTACTGCATTTAAATTTTCTTTGACCTGGCGCAAAGCTTTTGCCATATGCCCAGGATACCACTGAATAACAGTCATTTTTGCCTCCGCTTTAATTGAATAATTTGAATGAAGTAATCGGCCAGTAATTCAACAGAACGCGGCCTGATATCCATTCGCTTTTAATGGTTCCGATCGTTCGAGAATCCTTGCTGATTCTGCGGTTGTCTCCCAACACGAAATATTGATTTTTAGGAACCCTTTTCTTGCCGATAAGCTCGTTCAAAGAAAAATCGGACGTATAGGTATTGTATTGTCTCTTGACGTCATCAAGAAACGATTCGTCAACTGCTTTTCCGTTCACGTATAAGGTGTCGTCTTTATAGGAAATCATATCGCCAGGAAGGCCAATGACGCGTTTGACGCATGTTTTTCCATTAGGAAGCGTAAAAATCACGATTTCAAAGCGCTTGACCTTGCCGTATTTTCTGACCAGCACCTCATTTCCGTCATGCAAAGCAGGTTCCATCGAGTTGCCGACAACTTCAACCGGAGTGAGGACGAAAGTCCTGAAAAACAATGCCGACAAGCTCGCCATTCCGACCAACGGAACCCAGTATTTCCAGTTGAACCTGTTCAGCATCCTTTTCATGGAATTCGCCTCCTCATAAATTTGTTCACACTATTTAATCATAACAAGGATTTGCTTAAAAAAAAAGAGCGAACCTGCCGATATCGGCAGGTCCACCTTTAATTATCTCAATTCGTCTTCTGCTTTTTCAAGCACAGGATCGTTTTGATTTATTTTTTGAGAAATCTGCGTTTCAAGAGTCGTCAAAGTCTTCGTATCAGCCTTGCCGTTAACGGTCAGCTTATTTTCTTTTTGATAGGCCTCGACTGCTTTTTGGGTTTTCTCTGAGAAATAGCCGTTTTCTTTACCGGCATCATATCCCAGGAAATTCAGCATCTTCTGCAACGACTCAACCGAACTGCCGCTGTCGTCCAATTTCAGCTCTTTATTGACGTTAGGCGCTAAAACATAAGCTATGCTTGGATAGTCTGCCTTAATATCCGGTTGCAGTCCCTTGTGATGAATCCAAGTTCCGTTCGGAGTCAGCCATTTTGCAATCGTCAGCTTAAGTTCAGTTTTGTCCTTAAACGGCAACGTGTTTTGAACCGTGCCTTTCCCGTACGATTTCGTCCCGATGAGTTTGACGCCCGCTGACTGACGCAAGGCTGAAGAGAAGATTTCAGCAGCGCTTGCCGAACCACCGTTGATTAAAACGACCGTCTTTTCGTGAACCTTAAAGCCATTGTCAAACTGCTTGCCGGCACGATAAATCGTCGGCTTGCCTGACCGTGATGCTACCTGCAAAATAACTTTGCCGTCTTTAACGAACATTGACGACATTTTCAATGCCTGATCCATTAAGCCGCCTGGATTGTTGCGCATGTCGATGACAAAAGACTTTGCCCCTTGCTTTCGCAGCGAGACGATTGCCTGTTTCATTTCCTTTGCCGTGTTTTGCGAGAAAGTCGTCACTGCAATCACGCCGATTGACTTGTTTTTAGAATCCAACGTTTCCGTGACGGTTTTGACTGGGATTTTTGCTCTGACCAGAGTCTTATCGAAAGTCTGCCCGTTTCGTTTGATCGTAATCGTGACCTTGGTTCCGATCTTGCCGCGCATGATTTGGACAGCCTTGTTGAGCGTCATGTCGGATGTTTGGCGTCCGTTGATTTTAACGATCAGATCATTGGCCTTGATTCCGGCCTTTGAAGCCGGAGTACCTGCAATCGGCGCAATGACTTTGATCGCATTGCTGCTTTTTTCGACCTGAGTCCCGATGCCTCCGAAACTTCCTGACATCGTATCGTTTAAATTGGAGCTTTCTGTTTCGGACATATATTCTGAAAAAGGATCGCCCAATGCGCTGATCATGCCGTTAATTGCTCCGTCCGTCAGCTTCTTTTGCGAAATCTGCTTATAATAATTATAATAAAGCGTACTGTAGATCGAACTGATTTTGCCTAACGACTGGTTGGCGGTTTCAAGTTCTTTGACCTGTTTGTTCATAAAATAATAAACGGAACCGCCTCCCACGAGAAGCGAGACAACGATTGATACAAAAATTCCAATAAAACCTAAACGTTTTTTGAAAAGCTTTTCTTTAAAAGAACTGCTTGCTTTTTTTGTCACTAGTTTTTACTCCCATCTGCTTATGCGTTTTTATCCAAATACAGCTGCCACGCATCATCAAAAACCGTCATTGAAGACACGTAGCCTGCTTCAAGTTCCAAGTAATCAGAGATTTCATCATGGTCGACAGATTGCTTCGGAAATGCCGAATCATAAAATGCCGCATTCGCAAAAGTTGCCATCTCAGTGTTTTCATCCGGATTGCGCAACGTCATTAAAAATGCATAGAAAGTCATCGTGCCTTTAACCATCATGCCACCTACTTGTCAAGCGGAATCGACACGTTGAATCTGATGTCGTCGTTTTGAAGATTCAAACTTTCTCCGCGAACTTTGATGCCTTGCTTTTTAGTCAACTGGTTCAAGTCAAGCGTGATTTTTGATCTTTTTGAATCAATTTTGGCCCAGCGTCCAAGATCGTAGTTGTTTTTGACGTATCCCAAAACAAAGCCTGGCGGTGCATTCAAAGAACCGATCGCAACCGATTTGGCATTCAAAACGATGTTCCCGTCAGAGTCAAGCGCAGGTTTCGTATAAAGCGTAAAAGAAACCTTGGCTCCCAAAATTTTGGTCGTTCCCATTAAAATCGCGGACTTGTCGAGTAAAAAACGATACCTGATCGAATTTTTGGTTTGATTTTGTTTCAAATAATAATTGATTGCCGCTTCAAGCTGATCCTTGTTCATGCTGACCGACAAATCAGCATACTTGTCGGCCGAGACTTCCGTTTTTTCAACGATTCTGTTCTGATCAACGCTTGGAGTCGTAACTTTGACAAAGATAAACATAAAAAATGCAATTACCAATCCCAGCAAAATGGCAAACGCCCATTTCCACGGATTGGCAGGCTTCGTCAGCTTAACGGTTTTTCTTTTGTGTTCCGTCAAAATCATTCATTTCCTTTCTTAAGCCACAGATCTTCATGTTTTTCCATCACTTCGTAAAGTCTCGATGTCATATATCTGTAGCCTTTTTTATTGGGATGAAAGTGGTCAGCATCAGACAGATAGTCATTCTTTTCTGATTTGTCGTTCAATGCGGTTTCAAGTTTTTGATTTGAAAGTTCAGCCAGATCAGAATTTGCCTCCTGCTTCAGTTTCTTCTTTGAATGACCATAATATTGACCTTCGGACAACTGATCGCAAACATCGACGAACTCCATCTTATCATCCTTTTCAGCATGAGATTCAGCAATTTTATTCCATTCTTCAGTATATTCCTGCATTGGGGTCAAATTTGGAAAATATACGTAAAACGGATTGTACACGCTGATTAAAAAAATCGGTGCCTTGCTGTTGTATTTTCTGACTGCCGCAAACAAGGATGAAAGTTTGGTATCATATTTCTCTTCTTCTTTTGGCATCACCTTGTCAAGCTTGTTTGCAGCAAGTGCCATAAAGTTGTTTTGCATGACCTGCATCAGATCGTTTCCGCCGACCGTCATCGTAATCACGTCTGCATCTTCCAAGGCGTCTTGAAGCTTCTTGCTGGTTTCGACGCGCTTTTCGATCTGATCGCTTCTGTCGCCCGTTTTGCCAAAGTTATTGGTCGTGACCGAAACGTTGTGTTCCTTGTTCAGCTTTTGCTTGATCATGTGGACGTACCCGCCCTTATTTTCAGGATCGCCAACCCCATGAGTCAAGGAATCGCCCAATCCCACCAACGAAATGTCTTGTTTCGGAACTTTTTTGGAACTTGCTGCCTTGGCGGTATCCGATTTTTCCAAATCCACTTCGTTGTGAGTTGAAACCGTGCATTTCAATAACGAAAAAGCACCGACGGAAACCAACAAAACCACGCCCAAAAAGATTAATAAACTCTTTGCTTTCTTCACTTAATAAGTCACCCCGTCTAAATTACATATAAGAGTATTGTATAACATCTTGCCGCTGAAAATCAAAAACGATACCGGTTTTTGTTGTTAAATTCTGCAATTATATGTTAAAGTCTTTTTGAGGAGGCGTTTTTTTGAAACGTAAAGTACCAACAGAACATATTATTTTCGTCGGGGTTTGGACGGGGCTTTGCTTTGCCGTTTACGGCGGCATTGGCATCGTCAATATCGTCAAAGCTATTTTGGCCAAAGACATCGGCATGACGACAGCCGCTTCAATCATGTTCGGAGCATGCATGATTTATATAATTTTGCAAATTATTTCAGTCAGCATGGTCAATACCCGTGCCAGCACGACGATGGGCAAAATTTCGCTTGATTTCGCCATCATTGCTGTAATCAGCTCGCTTTTCCCGTATTGTTTCGGCTTGAAATTTTCGGCAAGCGGCTGGGTTTCGTTCGGATTGCTGTGCGGAGTCGCAGTTTTGATGATCATCTACACCAGCATCAGATATTTTAAATATTGGAATTTTGTCTATCCTGTCTTTGCGGTCATCTACATCGCCAGTTTCATCTTGGTTTTTTCGAAAATGAATTTTATTTCCGTAATCGCATCCGTCTTGACTTTACTGGGGATGTTCATGCTCGGCCGCGAGAAACTGTTCTTGATTTCAAATATTTTAGTTCCGACGGGAATCACGCTCAGCGCGCTGGCAACGTTATGCCTTTCGTTATCAGGCGAGGCCGTTCAATTGGTGTAATCGTCATGCAAAATCATAATTAAAAAAGCGCAACCAGACTCATGCGGGTTGCGCTTTTTTTTGGTTATTTTCTTTCATAAACGAAAAACGTGTGCTGATATTGATTCTTTTCGTCCGTCGTTCCTTTTTCTTCGTATTTTAAAGCAAAACGGTCCATGTCAAGGTCCGGCATTGTCGTGTCCGCGTCAAACTTTTCTTTAATCTTCGTGACATAAAGCAGATCGACGTCATCCTTGAACATTTTGAACAAGGATGCTCCGCCGATAACGAACGTTATTTCAGAATCGTGTTCCTCAAGCCACTTTCTCAAATCATTTTCGTTATGAACGACGACGACCTGATCATTGTCTGCATATTCTTTTTCAAATTCAATGCTGTGGGTCAAAATGACGTGCAAACGACCAGGAAGAAGCTTCGGAAAACTGTCAAACGTTTTTTTGCCCATAATCATCGGATGTCCCGATGTCTGTCGCTTAAAATAGGCCAAATCATTCGGCAAGTGCCACGGCAGTCTGCCGTTGATGCCGATATGATGCGCAGAATCTTCAGCCCATATATATGCTAACATTTCAGTCCCCCCTGTCAAACAGCAACCGGTGCCTTGATTGCCGGTGCCGGATCATAGTCGATGACTTTGATGTCATCAACGTCAAAGTCTTCCAAATGCTTCTTTTCAGGGTTGAGCCATAACGTCGGTGCTTTCTTCGGAGTCCTTTTGAGTTGTTCTTTAACCTGTTCGATATGATTCGAATAAATATGAGCATCACCCAAAGTATGCACGAATTCTCCGACTTCAAGGCCGCATTCGCGCGCAATCAGATGCGTCAGCAGCGAGTAGCTTGCAATATTGAACGGCACGCCCAAAAAAACGTCCCCGCTTCGTTGGTAAAGCTGACAGCTGAGTTTTCCGTTGTTTACGTAAAATTGGAACAATGAATGGCAAGGAGGCAGAGCGCTCGTCGGCACGTCTTCCGGATTCCACGCGGTAACAATCAGACGCCTTGAATCAGGATTGGTCTTGATTTCTTCAATCACGTTCTTGATCTGATCGATCGTCTCGCCATTGCTCGTCTTCCAGTGACGCCATTGTGCACCGTAAACGTTGCCCAAATCACCGTATTTTTTGGCAAATTCGTCATCATTGACCATTCTGTCGCAAAAAAGTTTCATCTGTTCTCGATAGACTTTGTCAAATTCAGGGTCTTTTTGGCAGCGCAAGCCAAAATCCTTCATATCCGGTCCTTCGTACTCGTCTGATTCAACCCATTTTTTGAATGCCCATTCGTCCCAAATGTGATTTTTGTGCTTAAGAAGATACTGAATGTTCGTATCACCGTTTAAAAACCATAAAAGCTCGCTTTTAATCAGTCCCAACGGAACCTTTTTGGTCGTCAAAAGCGGGAATCCTTTGCCGAGATCAAAGCGCATCTGGTATCCGAACAGGCTTATGGTTCCTGTCTTCGTCCTATCATCTTTTCTGTGTCCATGATCCAAAATATCGCGGATCAGTTGCAAATACGGTTCTTCTAGTTCTGCCATCATAATCCTCCCTATACGTACTGTCCTAAATACTCCCAACGTTCCATTGCTTCTTCGCTTCGCTGATCGATCTCGTCAATCTGACGCTGCAAATCGCCAAGCTTGCCGTAATCTGAGCCCGGAACGTTGTTCATTTCTTCCTGAAGCTCTGCCTTGCGTTCATCAAGATCGTCAATTTCTTTTTCCAGTTTGTCAAATTCCATTTGTTCCGCATAAGTCAGCTTGGTTTTTTCTTTTGAAACTTTCTTGTCTTCCGTTGAAGAATTTGCGCTGCTTTTTTGCGGTGTGACACTTTCTTTTTTAGCATGAGTTTCTTGACTCAGATAATCGGTGAACATTCCCGTATAACGCTCTATCCGTGCTTGACCTTTGAAAATCAAAAGATCTGACGCAACCTTGTCCAAGAAATAACGATCATGCGAAACAGTGATGACCGTCCCTGCGAACGATTCGAGATAATCCTCAAGAATCGTCAAAGTTCCGATGTCAAGATCATTGGTCGGCTCGTCAAGCAGCAGCACGTTTGGTGAAGACATCAGCAATTTCAACAGATAAAGTCTTCTCTTTTCACCGCCCGACAATTTTCTGATCAAGGTTCCGTGCATGAAACGCGGAAAAAGAAACTGTTCGAGCAGCTGCGTCGTGCTGACGCGTTCGCCGTTTTTGTTGACGACGCTTTGTCCGACTTCGTCCAAATAATTGATGATTCGCTTGTCTTCCGGAATTTTTTCCGTTTGCTGCCGATAGTAGGCCAGCTTAACGGTCTCACCGACGATCAGCTCGCCCGAATCAAGCGGCAAATCGCCTGCAAGCACGTTCAAAAAACTGGATTTGCCGGCACCGTTGACGCCGGTGATTCCGATTCTGTCGCCAGCTTTGACCAACAGATCAAAATCATTGATAATCTTGTGATTTTGAAGCGTCAGCGAGCCTTTTTTGACCTCGAGCACTTTTTTGCCGAGTCGAGCCTGCCCAAGATTGATGTCGACTTTTCCGTCAACCTGCACTTTGTTCAGGCCATCCTTTAACTCGTTGAAATGATTGATGCGAGCCTGTTGCTTGGTAGTTCTGGCCTTGGCTCCGGTACGCATCCAGGCAAGCTCTTTTTTGTAAAGCTGCTGCTGCTTGTGTTCGGCAACCAGTTCGCGTTCGACGCGTTCTGCTTTTTGTGCAACGAAATCTTGATAGTTTCCGGTGTAAAAATACAGTTTTCCAAACGAAAGCTCAATGATTCGCGAAGCAATCTGATCCAGGAAATATCGATCATGCGTAACGACCAACAGCGCTCCCTTATATGACGCAAGGTAGCTTTGAAGCCACTCGATCGAATCAAAGTCAAGATGATTTGTCGGTTCATCCAAAATCAAGAGGTCCGGTGCCTGAATCAAAACCTGAGCCAGTCCGACACGTTTCAGCTGTCCGCCCGAGAGCGTCCCGACCTGTTGGTTCCAGTCGCTGATGTGAAGCTGCGTCAAAATCGTCTTGACGTCGCTTTCTGCAGTCCATGCATCTTCTTGATTCATCTTGTCTTCAGCATCCGAATATCGCTTGGCGAGCTTTTCGTTTTCAGGATCAGACCCGTATGCTTCCAACGCCTCTTCGTAATTTCTGACGGTTTGAAAAATCGGTCCCGCCCCTTCAAAAACGGCCTCGATAATCGTTTTTGAATCGTCAAGTTCAGGCATCTGCTTCAAATACCCGATGCGATAATCGTTTGGAGCGATTAATTCTCCCGAATCAGCCGGATCGATTCCGCTGATCGCATTGAGCAAAGTTGTTTTTCCTGAACCGTTCGTTCCGATCAGACCGATGCGATCATGTTCGTTGATGATGAAATCAGCATCCTCAAACAACGTTTTTTCACCGTAGGTCTTGGTTAAATGTTCAATCCTTAATGTTTGCATAATTTCACTTTCTTCGTCTTTTCTGAGAACGTAATTAATTAAAATTATATCATATCTATTCTATATGTAAATTTGCTTACACATCATTTGTCAAAAAATATCCGTTCCGTTTTTTCAGCATCGACAAACACTGCTAGTCAACGGACTTCAATGCTTCCAGCATATCGATTTGTTTAAGCTTACGGTTGACGAAACATCCCAAAACAAAGAGGATGAAGACGATTGCCGCCACGGGAATCAGATAGATTCTGAGCGGCACGCTCGGATCAAACATGATGTAATCGGACCCGATCATCTCCAGGATGATTTTATGCATGATCTGCCCGAAGAAAAGGCCTGAAACAATGCCGACGACAGACAGCACGATTGTTTCGCGATAAATATAAAGCGTGACTTCCCTGTTGTGAAATCCAAGAACCTTAACTGTCGAAAGCTCGCGAATTCGTTCTGCAACGTTGATATTGGTCAGATTATAGAGAATGACGATTGCAAGCAAAACGGACAGGACGGTCAAGATTAACATGACCATTTGCAACGAATCAACGATGGAAGCAAGCTGTCTGATCAAAGACGTATTCTGGGACACGTTATAAACGTCAGGAAGCTTGATGAAATCCGCTGCGGTATTTTCGACGTTTTTGACGTCTTGATCCTTTAACCTGACGATCGTGACATTGGATTGATACGAATCATGCGTTGCCTTTTCATAATAGGCTTTCGTCATGTAGATAAAGTGTCCGGCATACATTTCGGCAACTCCCGCAACCTTGACCCTGACTTTTTTGCCGTTGATTTTAAGTTTGACCGAATCGCCTTTTTTCACGCCGCAAAGATTTGCGAACTTTTCGGAGAATACGGCACCGGAATTTCCCAAAGGAATTTTTTGACCTCCTTTTCTTTCGCGCAAGTCAACGAACGAATTTATGTTGCCGTCCGGAAAAACGAACAGCGAACTGTCGTTTTTGCCATGAACCGATTTCAGCATGACATTTTCCTGAGCTCTTGCTTTTCTGGCAAGCAACTGCTCCGATTTGGTCTTTTGACCGGCCGATTTCCTTGAATCATTGAACACAAGCATGTCATATTTGAGAATCTGTCCGAACTGTCGCTTGGAAACGCCGGAAACCGATGTTTGAATGCCAAGACCGGAAAACAGCAAGGCAACCGAGCCTGCCACGCCAAAAATGGTCATCAGCATGCGCTGCTTGTAGCGAAAAATATTTCTGGCGGTTACCTTTTGCGTGAATGACAGCTTTTGCCAAAGAAACGCTATTTTTTCAAGCAAAATCTTTGAGCCCGAGGCCGGTGGCTTTGGCAGCATCAAATGAGCAGGCTCTTCGCCAAGATTGCGTGCGGCAACTAGCAATGCCGGCAAAACGGACGAGATGAGCGCTGCTGCAACCGTAAGAAGCGTATACGACCAGTAGAAGCCGATTTTTTCAGAACCGACAACCGTCGTTTTCGAAATAATATCGCTGATCATCGGCGACAAAAAGAAGTTTCCGACCAGAATGCCGATAAAGGTCCCTGACATGCTTGTCACGAAACCGTAAATGACAAATTTGGAAATCACTTGCCGTTTCGTATAACCCAAGGCACGGAACAGTCCCGCATTCAACCGTTCCTCATCCACAAATCTCGTCATCGTCGTCAAAGTTACCAGTGCAGCGACAAGATACAGCACGACCGGAAAAACGTTTCCGACCGCCGAGATGCTCGTTGTCGCATTCTTATATGTTCCATAACCGTCCGATCCGGCGACGCTTTTCCTGTCATCGATTGTGTAGGTCGGTTTTTTCATCTGCGAAAGCTTGTTTTCGCTTGCTCTGACGCCTGACATTCCCTGATCGTATCTTTCCTGTTGTTTTGCAATCATCAAAGCAGGAACGCCATTTCTTTTTGCTTGTTCGATATTTTCTTTCAGTTCAGAAAGCTTTTGCTTCGTCCGTTCGATTTTGGCCAAGGGCTGTGCTTTGAGATGTTCAAGTCTTGTTTGCCCTATTTTTTGAAGCTTGTTTTTGAGAAGTTCTTGATCATCGTCTGCCTTTTTGTCATAGTCATCCGTATAATAGGGATGGTTGCTCAGATCGTCGAACCTGATTCTTCCGATCGTATAAAATGCAGAGTCAAACGCTTTTTCGGAGGCAAATGCATAGCCTTTCAGCTCGCCTGTTCCCGCAGAAGAGCTTCCCATGGTCGAATTGTCCCAAATATCGGCCGACTTGGCGAATCCGACAACCGTATAGGCGTTTTTTCGCAAAAGCTTTGCCTTGTCTTTAGAAAAAACGATTTTGTCGCCGACTCTGTATTTTTTTTGAAGAGACGGGCCTAAAACGATCTCCGCGTTATTTTTTGGCATTCTGCCGGAAATCAGCGTACACAGAGACATTTTTTTCGGAACCGAAAAAATTCGAACGGCACTGTTCGTATGTTTGATGGTGACGTCGGTCAAATTTGCCAATTCAACTTGAACTCCTTTGATTTTGTTCAGTTCCGCCTTCTCCGTCTTGGTCAGCCCATAGTCCGACGTGACGTAAAAATCAGCCATTTTTGTTTTTGATGCATATTCTTGAGCAGTATTTTGCATATTGGGTCCCGTCACCTTCAAACCCGTCAATGCCATTGCGCCAAGCGCCAATAAAAAAACGATTGACAGCGTTCTTCCAAATGAGATCGTAAAAGCATGAAGAACGTCTTTCCAGTATTTTTTCTTTTTCATTTCCGTTCCCCCGCGTTAATACTCAAGCTTTTCAATATCCATCGGATGGTCGTTGATCTCAACGCGACTGACGGTCGCATCCCTCATATGAATCACGCGATCGGCAATCGGTGCCAAAGAAGAATTATGCGTGACGATCACAACCGTTGCACCGCTTTTTCGCGACATGTCCTGCAAGATCTTCAAAACCTGTTTGCCCGTTTCGTAATCCAAAGCGCCGGTCGGTTCATCGCATAACAAAAGCTTCGGCTGCTTGGCAACAGCCCTTGCGATCGAAACGCGCTGCTGCTCGCCGCCTGAAAGTTGAGCCGGAAAATTATCAATGCGTTCCTTTAGTCCGACTTCCGTCAAAACTTTGACCGGATCAAGCGAATCGGAGACGATTTCAACAGCCAATTCGACATTTTCCTTGGCAGTCAGATTGGCAACCAGATTATAGAACTGAAAGACAAAACCAATGTCGTTTCTTCTGTAGTCCGTTCGTTTTCGATCATTAAATCCTGCAATGTCGGTGCCATCGATAATGACTTCTCCTTCGTCAAAGACGTCCATTCCGCCCAAGACGTTGAGCAGCGTTGACTTTCCCGCTCCTGAAGTCCCGAGAATGATTACCAGCTCACCTTTTTCGATTTCGAAATTAACGTCTCGATTGGCTTCGATGACGTTTTCTCCCATGTGATAACGTTTGTACAGGTGCTTCACTTCGATATATGCCATACTGATCCTTCTTCCTTAAAAAAAAGCACGCCCAAAGACGTGCTGCGCTTATTTCATTCTTTGCTTTGCCAGCTCAAGCAAAGACGTTTTTTCATTTTCCACTCGTCCAAACAAAACCTCTTCCTCAAGGTAATCAAGTATTTCTCCCATCTTCGGTCCCGGCTTGATACCTGCTTCTTTAATCAAATCCCCGCCGTTTGCCTTAAGATCTTTTTTTGACTTGATTGGAAGAGTACGGTAATCATGAATCAATTTGTCTTCATCAACGGTGATTTCCATTTGCCTTGCAACTGCCAAAGCGGTCTTTAAACCTGTTTCTCCAGCGTTATACAACGTAAAACGCGTAACGCGACGATCCGCAATGCTTTCCAACGCGGCAACCGCTTTTTCAGTTTGGGCAATTGTTTCGTTTGACGACTTCCATGCACGCAAAAGCTTTGCCGAATCTTTTCCATCCATCTTCAAACAGTATGAAAGAAGCGTCCAAGCTTCGATTTCATCTTGAATTTCCAGCTTTCTTTTTGAAAGTTCATTGAACGTTTCGCCGTATTTTGAAAACATCGGACAATGCTGATACAATTTCGTTTCATAGAATGCGCTCAATCCGCAGCCGGGATTTTTGCCCATCAGCAGCTTGATCCATTCGACGTGAATTCGCTCAACGGCGATTTTTTCCAGCAAAGCCGCATTTTCTCCAAGAGCCTGAAATGTCTTTTCTTCAATTTTGAAATCGAGCTGACTCGCGAAACGAATCGTACGCATCATTCTCAAAGCATCTTCGTGGAATCGCTCATGCGCATCACCGACAGCTTTCAAACGCTTGTTTTGCAAGTCGCTCAAGCCGTCAAACATGTCAATGACTCTGCCCGTTTCATCCATTGCGAACGCATTGATCGTCAAATCACGCCTCTTTAAATCTTCTTCAAGCGAACGAACGAACGTCACGTGATCAGGACGTCTGAAATCCTGATAGGTCGATTCGGTTCTGAAGGTCGTAATCTCATAGCCCTCGCCATGATCCAAAACCATCACCGTTCCGTGCTGAATGCCGGTATCAACGGTCTTTTTGAAAATTTTCTTGATTTCCCGCGGGTATGCGCTCGTGGCGATATCAACGTCATGAATCGGAAGCCCAAGCAGCGTGTCACGGACGCTTCCGCCGACAAAATAAGCTTCAAAGCCGGCCTGCTTGATCGTTTCAATAATCGGTTTGGCATCAAGAAATTCTTGCGGAAGTTCTTTTACGATCATAAGAGATTTTCCAATCCGATCATCAATTCATCATAGTTGCGAATCTTTTCAGTTGCTACGGCAACGCCCGACATGAATGAAATTCGATCAAACGAATCCTGACGAATCGTCAAAGCCTCGCCTTTTCCTCCGAATAAAACCTGCTCGTGAGCAACGTATCCCGGCAAACGAACGGCATGAATGCGCATGCCTTCGTAATCCGCGCCGCGTGCTCCTGCCAAGGTTTCTTTTTCATCAGGATTGCCCTGTTTATGTGCCTTGCGAACTTCAGCAATCATTTTGGCGGTATTGATGGCCGTGCCGGATGGAGCGTCCAGCTTGTTGTCGTGATGCATTTCGATGATTTCGACGTCCGGCAAATATTCAGCTGCCTTTTTGGCGAACTGCATCAGCAAAACGGCCGAAATACCAAAGTTTGGCGCAATGAGCCCGCCGACATGTTCTTTTTTGGCAAGGGCCTGAAGTTCGGCAACCTGATCATCGCTCATTCCCGTTGTCCCGATTACCGGACTGATGTGATTTTCCAAAGCAAACTTCGCATTTTCAAAAACAGCGCTTGGTGCAGTAAAGTCGATCCAGACTTCGGCGTCCGTCTTGATTTCTTCGCGCGAAACATAGACAGGAACGTCCGTATCCTTATACTCTGCATTTTCATTAAGGTTCTTTTCCTTGGCGCAAGGATCAAACACGCCGACCAACTCAAAATCTTCATGTTCGAGGACCATTTGAACGGTCGTGTTCCCCATGCGTCCCTTAAAACCGGCTACTAATACTTTAACCATTTATATCATTCCTTCTTAAACAGTATTTTTTGAATCCCTTTCAGGGAATCGCCTATATCACTACAATTTTACACATTTTTTTGCTTATTCGCAATCAAACTTTATCTCGTTTCAAAAGAACTTGATTCTAGTCCGACAACATACTAATATAGTATACTGATATATTAATTCAAATGATGGAGGAATTTTTATGCCGGATTATTCTCTTAATATGAGCATCGATCTGACCTGGTTCAAATGCAACATGCTTTATTCCAGATGGGCCGCTAAAAACGGAATGGGGTATCCCGAAATGATGGTGCTTTATGGCCTTTATGCTTTTAAATGCAGTTCCCAAAAAGAAATCGCCGAACATTGCGGCATCGTCAAACAAACCGTCAACACTGTCGTCCATGATTTGGAAAAACACGGTCTGATTGAAATGACGCCATCGAAAACGGACAAGCGCTCCCGCATCATTTCCTTGACGGACGCAGGCCAAGCCTATGCGATGGAAAAAATCGGACCTCTTCTTGATACGGAAAAGCAAATTTGTCATCAGATCGGATCTGACCGCATTTCTTCAGCTGTTGAAACGCTTGATCTGTTCAATGTCTTATTCGAACGAAACTTAAACGAGGTATAAAACATGTCTGACTTGAGAACTTTTATGAATTACGTCATCCCGTCCGTGCTCTCATTTGCTCTTTCAGGAGTCTATGCGATTGTTGACGGCTTTTTCGTCGGAAACACGATGGGCGACATGGGGCTTTCCGCCATCAACGTTGCCTACCCGATCACGGCCGTTATTCTAGCCGTCGGAACCGGCATCGGAATGGGAGGGGCCGTTCAATATTCAATCAGTTCGGCCCAAAACAAGCCGAAAAAGGCAATGAATTTTGTCAACGGAACACTTTGGCTTTTGATTGTTTCAAGCATCATCATCACTCTTTCAGCGGGACTTTTCCCTGAATTCTTCGTCAGCTTGCTCGGCGCGAAGGGAACCTTGCTTGAAATGGGAACAATTTATATTCGCGTGATTGCGCTCGGAGCCTTTTTGCAAATTGGCAGTACCGGTCTGGTCCCGATGATCAGAAACTATGGCGGAGCTTTTTTCTCCATGGTGGCCATGATCAGCGGTTTCGTCACGAACATCATTCTCGACTATCTGTTGGTTTGGGTTTTAAATCTGGGGATGACGGGGGCAGGTTTGGCCACGATTCTCGGAGAGGGATTGACGTTCTTGCTTGCACTGATCTATTTGCTTAAGAAAAGCAGCATCAGCCTGAAGATCCCACTAAGCATCATCAGGAAAATCAGCGGACCCGTGATCAGAGTCGGGATTGCTCCATTCGGGATGTCGCTTGCTCCCAATATTTCTCTTGTCATCATTAATTGGTTTTCGATCAAATACGGAGGAGACAGAGCCGTTGCAACGTATGCCTGCATTTCTTACGTCATCTGCGTCATCTATCTGATTTTACAAGGCGTCGGAGATGGCAGTCAGCCGCTGATGAGTCGATATTATGGCGCTAAAAATCTGCATAAGCTGAAGATCACGCGCGATATGGCATATGTCTTCTCACTGATTCTCGCTTTGCTCGGATGTTTTGCGACGTTTTATACCAAGGGGGCCATCGGTGCATTATTCGGAACGTCCGCTTCGGTAAATGCAGAGATTGAAAAGATAATTCCGATCTTCTTAGTTTCTGTTCCGTTCGTTTCAATCAGCCGCATTGCCACTGCGAGTTTTTATGCGACCGAAAAGACCGCCTTTTCATATGTTCTGACGTTTATCGAACCCGTTTTGATGCTGATATTGATGCTGATTTTGCCCCCGCTGTTCGGCGGACAAATCATGGTTTGGTGGAGCAGCGTTTTTGCCAGAATAATTTCTGCGATCCTGGCATATGCCCTGAAGCTCGTCGTCGAAAAAAACGAAAAAACGCAATTAGGCTGAGCTTGAAACAAAATTCCGTATTAAATAATAAGTTTTTGCTCATATTCAACAAATTTTCCTCTAACGTGATATGATGAAAGATGTTAAGTTCGTCATACTATGGAGGTGTGGTCGTGAATAAAGACAAAATTCATGTCCTGGATTTCTTGATGATTGCATTGGGGTGCGCATTTTACGGATACGGACTGGTAAACGTCAATATTGCCAATAATTTGGCAGAAGGCGGAGTTACCGGCGTGACGCTGATTATTCGCTACTGGCTGCATATTGACCCGGCATATACGACGGTTTTGATCAACGTGCCTTTGATTTTGATCGGCTATCGTTATCTTGGCAAAAAATCTTTGCTGTATACTGTTTACGGAACGCTCAGCCTGTCCTTTTTCATCTGGCTGTGGCAACGCGTTTCCTTGCCAGTCAATCTCAACGTCCAGCATGACATGTTTCTTGCGGGAATTTTAGCTGGTTTCTTCGGGGGGCTAGGGTCCGGGTTGGTCTACCGATTTGGCGGAACCACCGGCGGAACCGACGTCGTTGCAAGAATTTTCGAAAAGCAAAAAGGAATTTCGATGGGCAAAACTTTGCTGTCGCTTGACGTTTTGGTTTTAACGCTGTCCCTTTCCTATCTCAATCTCAGACAGATGATGTATACGCTGCTTGCTTCATACGTCTTTTCAAAGATTGTTGATTTCATTCAGGAAGGTTCCTACTCTGCCCGCGGTTTGATCATCATCTCTCCGAAAAACGATGAGATCGCAAACGAACTCATGCGTCAGCTTGATCGCGGAATCAGCTTCATCAAGGCTGAAGGCGGATATTCGGGACAGGACAAAAAGGCAATTTACAGCGTCATCAGCTCAACTGAATTGACGATTGCCAAAAGAATTATTGAAACCATCGACAGCAGTGCTTTTATCTCAATCATTGACGTTAATGAAGTTCTCGGAGAAGGATTTACTTATGAGAAGAAGCCAACGAAGTTTTCTAAATAAATATTCTTAAAGTCAGATCGAAGGGTCTGGCTTTTTTTAGAAGCTGATCCCTCCTGTTGATGTGAATTGGGTTTATTTATTAGTTAAAGTAAGAATTTATTATTCCTAAAATTGGCTCGTGTATCATTCCCGATTGCTTGGTTAAAGTAACTATCTATTGTAACTTAGGCTTGGCCTTGATTACCCGCTTTTATTCAAAAAGCGCCCCCTTCTTCCAGGGAACGCCTGCTTAAAAATTTTTTGAATTTCTTAGCCTGTCCTTTTTCTTTAGCCGATAACTAAATTATGCCCTTTCAATTGTTAAATAGTTTTAAATCAAAAATTTTTTTCAACTGAATGAAACAAAAAACGCCCGTTCCAAATCGGACGGGCGTTTTTAACAGCAATTATTTTATTTATCGTTCAACAGTGAGCTTATCAGTTTCTTTCTTCAATTGGCCGGAAATATCGCGCAAATCTGAAACATGCTGCGTGAATTCGTCCATCGTTGCCAGAACTTCTTCGGAATTTGCGGAAACCT